>Ga0129297_10000558_pt1 | contig 18009 bp, 13 predicted proteins | sample I18A1metaG_FD_94708 | JGI IMG/M metagenome (GOLD analysis project Ga0129297, IMG submission 94708) | Lake sediment bacterial and archeal communities from Gulf of Boni, Indonesia to study Microbial Dark Matter (Phase II) - ​I18A1 metaG | ecosystem: Environmental > Aquatic > Freshwater > Lake >... | reverse complement strand
GGGTAGATTGCCGATAGAAAACGTTATTGAAACGAAAAGCCTCCTGATATAAGGTTGTTTTTGATGGAAACACAACATCACCCGATGGGTGAGACCTTAACCAGGAGGGTATTTTTATGATACAGCAAGGGATTTTGCCTTTCAAGCTTGAACATGCCGATGAACTGATCACGCCGCGAAGCGGCTTGGCCTTGTTTGCAGAGGTGGTGCGGACACTGAGGGTGGATCAAAAAGTTCGGGAGGCATTTCCTCGGCCCGGCTCGAACCGGGGATATGGGGCCTGGAGCTACATTGAGCCGCTGCTTCTGATGGTGGAAGGGGGCGGGCGTCACATCGAGGATCTGCGGGAGATACGGGACGATGAGACGCTGCGGTGGCTGGTGGGTCTTTCTCGGATGCCGTCGCTGTCGACGTTTGGGGACTGGTTGGTCCGGATGGGGGCTAGTGGCGGGGTGGAAGCGATGGGTCAGATTTCGGAGGAGGTGGCGGAGACGATCTGGAAGCGGATGGCGACGGCGGAGTATACGCTGGATGTGGATGCGACGGTGATCGAGGCGGAAAAGCGGGAGGCCCAGTGGACCTATAAGAAGGTGCGGGGGTATCAGCCGATCTTGGGCTTTTTAGCGGAGACCGGTGTTTGCTTGGCGCATGAGTTTCGCGAAGGGAACGTGGCGGCCCAGAGCGGGGCCCTGAGATTCCTGAAGCGGTGTTTGAAACGCTGTCCCAAGATCAGATATCTTCGTTCCGGCAGCCCCTTCTATCAGGCGGAGGTATTCAACTTTTGCCAGGAAGAAGGGCTTGGGTTTACCATCACGGCCGACCAAGATGCTGGTGTTAAAGAAGTTATCAAGACGGTGAGGGACTGGAAGCCGCTTCTCGGGCCGGAGGGCGAGGCCTCGGACCGGGAGGTCGGCACGGCCATTCACCTTTTGAGCAAAGCCCGGGAGCCTGTCCGTTTGGTGGTCCAACGCTGGCGCGATCCTCAGCTTCCACTGTTTGAGCCAAACGGCTATTGTTACCATGTCATCGCCAGCAACCGGGATGAGCTTGAGGCGGAAGAGGTGGTCTGGTTTCATAATCAGCGGGGGCAAGTGGAGAACCTGATCAAGGAGTTGAAGATCGGGTTTGGGATGGAGCAGATGACCAGCGGTGACTTCTCCGCCAATGCGCTTTGGTTTGCGCTGGGGGTACTGGCCTATAACTTGACGCAAGCGCAGAAGCTTCTCTTCCTGGAAGAGGGGTGGCGTTCGAAGACGATCGCGACATTGCGTTGGCAGTTGATCGAAACGGCGGGGCGACTGGTCCGGCACGGTCGCCGGCTTGTCCTTCGTCTGGCCACATCATTGCAGAAGTACCGATTGTTCCTCGACATTCGTCGGGTTTGCGCGGCTTTCCCCTAGCCTCTGTGATCCTTTCTCATTAGAACAATGATAATCCCATGGTAAGGGAAGCATTTTCAAAATTCGGAAGAGAGCCGGGATGGACAAAAATACCCTTTCCTTTTTGGTGTCAAGAGTACAACCTCACCGCTCTCCTGGTCTAAAAACGCGAAAATGAGTGCTCTAAAAATCTCTAATGGCAAATTTGGGAACAGATATGTTCGTTTTTGTATTCGCTAATGTCCAATTCTAATAACCTTCTCTTGTCCTGACCCTATATTTTTTCTTGGGCGTCGTCACCGTTATTTTTCGGTATTCGTTTTTTAAGGGTTTATAAGACGTGTATCCAAGGATATACTGATGGCTCAGTTCTCTTTTGATCTCCCTGAGAGCGGCCGCAAATTCGCCGGGCTGGTTGACAAAAAACGCCTTCCCTCCGGTGGCCCGGGAAAATCTGTCCAGAGTGGCGATGATCCCTGCGGGAGTCAATGAAGCGGTGCGCTTGTGCTTGCTGAGGTACTGCTCGCTCTCGGGAATCCGGTATCCAATGGTGTAAATCGGGACATCGACCCTTCTGGCAATTTCCACGGCCTGGTCTGGAGTGGTTTGGCTGTCGTTTTCCACTCCGTCCGTGATCAAGAGGAGAGCCCTCTTTTCGTTCTTGCCCCTGTTGGCGAATTCCGGGGAAACTGCAACGGCATCGTTGAGGGCGGTCTGACCGTAAGCCTCGATCCCGTCCAGCTCGGCCAAAAAAGCGCTCCTGTCGGTGGAGAATTTCAACGCCACTTCGACCTCGCCGTCCGCAAATATCAGTAAGGAGATTTCGTCCTGGGGCCGGAGGAGCGAGGTGACAAGATAGCGGAGCAAATCCTTGCTATCCTTGATTTTGTCCTGGAGGGCCATGCTGCCGCTGACATCAAGGAGGACCGTCAAACTCAAGGGCGCTTCAAAGTCGTGCTTAAAATAGGTGATCGTCTGCTTGACCTTGTTTTCGTGGACTGTGAAGTCCTCCTGGGTCAAGTCATTAATATACTTCCCTCCCTTGTCCTGGACCGTCACGGCTATAGCGATGGCGCTGACCGAGATCTGATATTCCAGATCCTTCTTTTTTGTGTCCTGGGAGAATGATGGCTGCGCAGTAAGGCTAATGAGGGACACAAACAGGGGGAGGAGAACGAGTTTGGGTTGTTTTCGCATGACTGTCTTTTAGAGCTCAAGTCGCAGGAGGATGGGACATTGGCCTAAGGGAAGATATCTGAGCCACACCAGTAATCTAACAAAAATGGCACACCTTGAGCAAGGCCGATGAACGAGATGCGGTCAGCTCATCTTGTCCTGGGCCCAAACTCAGATGATTTCCAGATAGTCTTTATCCGGCAGCTTCGGGAACGGAGCATGAGGCTCTTTCTGGTACCAGAATCCAACTGAGGAGATGTCGTCCTGCAGGGGAAGGTATCTTCCGCCCGAGCGCCAGCCGATGGCCTGGATGGTGATCTTGAGGTCTTTTTCGAAACGCACGGGGTCCATGATATGCCAGCGGTAGAGGCCGAAACGCTGCTGCGAATCGTAGAGGCCGTCCGGCCGGATGACCTGGGCCAGTCCGCTATAAGGCGTTGTGAACTCCGTGTAACGCCCCTTTCCGTCAGGGCCCTTGGTATCGAAATTGTAGGAGCCGCAGAAATAGTCCTCTGTCCCGGTCCCGCAGATCGTCGGGAAATCCTTATCGCCGTCGATAAAAAATTTAATCTCGCCCTCTCCCCACCAGCCATTATTGTTCACGCCCCATGCCAAGTAGGTGCCGACGTAATGTCCCCATCCTTTAATACCGTCGAGAATCGTGTAGACGTTTTTATAAGGGAGGGGATTGACCCGGCGGAACTGGGCGTGGAAATAGGCCGCATCCTCAGGAACATCAATCAACGTGTAGTTGATCTGGTAATACAATGTAAACGTATTGTCGGCAATATTTTCGAGCGTTATCCTGAACCCCTTGCGGAACGGCATCTGCCAGTAGCAATTGAGGGCGCTCCCTGGGTTGACACAGACCGCCAGCGACGAGATCTGGGCGTACCGGCCCCAGCCGCAAGCGAAGAAGTCGCCCACCGGGCATTCCACCGATGGTTCTGTCTCGCCGTCCCAGTAAAACCGGATGATGGCAAAGCGCCAGTTGCCGGCCGGTGTCAGCCAGATCTGCTGGATAGCTCCCGACCCCTGGACCTCGGCCATGACAAACGTTTCCTTCGGCTTGATGACCACGTATGGCGAGACCTTCCACCCCTGACCGAGGTCCCGGGCCGCTTTCATCGCCGGCCCATTTGTTGACATGCCCGCTTTCCCTTTCTCTCCGCTAAAATTTTCAGGGCTGATCGCGCGGGTTTGGGCATGAGACAACCGGCACAGGTTTCCCAGGTTGAGATAGAGCCCGTCAAACGGCTTCTCTTCCCCAGCCGGAGCAGCGACCACACTCAAAAACAGGACCAAACAGACCATAACCCATGGTTTTTTCATTGGACCTCCTTGAATCCTCGAAGATGATTCTGCCCCAGAATCGTTTCTCGTAGGCTTATGAATCACCCAGGGGATTTATATTTTTTTGGCGCCCTTGTGTCAAGCCGGCACCACTTCAGCGAGGAGACCAACTTTTATGCTGGGTGCAAGAAGCTGCCCTGAAGCCCCCAGGGGGAAGAGGCGAGGGTGTAGGGCGAGGAAGCCCGTCGAAGACTGAGCGGGCACGGTTTCTCGACTGACGGGAGAGAAGAGCGAAGGATGAGTCGGAGCGAGTTTCCTCGCTGGGGAAACGAGCGGGCTGACGAACCCAAACCCGAGCCTCGAAGGGGGGAACCGACGGGACTGGTTCCCCGGGGTGCGGGGACCAAAGGGCAGCTTCTTGCACCCATTCGAATCAGGCAGACGGAGATCTCCACTTCCGCTTCTGTGGACTTGATTTATTCCAGGAGAAATTGAAATAATAGCTCCCTTCTGCTTTTGGACGGTTCGTCCGATGAAGAAAGATATCAAAATCGGAATCGATATTGGCTCAGTCACCCTGGGTGTCGCCGTCCTCGAAGACAATAAGCTGATTTTGAAGTTCTACCGCTTCCATCACGGGGATATCAAGAAAACTCTGACAGAGACGCTCAATTCACTGGACGTTTCGAAAGCCCGGATCGCGCTCACTGGAAGGGGCGCCAGAGTTTTTAACCGCGCGCTTAGAGTCAACGATGTTGTGGCCTTGGTCGAGGGAGCAAAATGGGCGGCCCGGAGAATTCCCAAGTATATCCTTCTGGCCGGCGGGGAAAATATCCTGCTGATCAAGCTCAATGAAGATGGCTCTTATAGCAGCCACGATATTAACACCGATTGTGCCTCCGGAACCGGCGTTTTTCTCGACCAGCAGGCTGTCCGGCTGGGGCTCAGCATCGAAGAACTGGCAGAGAAAGCCGGGCGTTTTGAGGGAATTGCCCCCACGATTGCAACTCGTTGCGCTGTCTTTGCAAAGACCGATCTGATTCACAGCCAGCAGCGAGGCTATTCTCCTGCCGCTATCACCGCCGGCCTTTGCGATGGAGTCTCACAGTGCCTGGCGGATACTTTGATAAAAGACCGGACTTTCACTGGCGACATATGCATGGCCGGAGGCGTTGCTTTGAATAGTCGGGTAGTGGCGGGGCTGGAGCGAATTCTCGGGCGCAAAATCGAAGTCATCCTCGATGCCGAGGTCATCCCGGCCATCGGCGCCGCTTTGCAGGCTGAAGAGAATGTGACTCTCCGTTCTCTCTGCGAAGCCGGACATTTTGATCGGGACCGGAAGACCCCCCTCAATCCTCCGCTCCGGCTCGAACGTTCCCCGTATCCGGACTTTGATGATGAACGAACCTGGCGGGAAGGAGATGTCGAGGTCACGCTCTATGAGAACCTGGTCCGGGGCGAGACCTATCGAGTTTATCTCGGCCTGGATATCGGTTCGACAAGCACAAAATTGATCATGAATCAAGATGAAAAAGTCCTTCTTGGGCTCTATACGTATACCAAATCGGCGCCCGTGGCCGCTGTCCAGAAATTGTTCCGAATCATCTCTGGCCTGGAAGAGCGATACGGCGTCAACTTTGACTGGCTCGCCGCCGGGACGACGGGCTCGGGCAGGCAGCTCATCGGGAAATTGATCCATGCCGACCTGATTATTAACGAGATCACAGCTCACGCCAGGGCGGCCGTTTCTCTTGACCCTGACGTGGACACAATTATCGAAATCGGAGGCCAGGATTCAAAATTCATCAGAGTGCAGAACGGAGCCGTCGTTCAGGGTCTGATGAATTATATCTGCGCGGCGGGGACGGGGTCGTTCATCGAAGAGCAAGCTGAACGGTTGAACGTCCGTCTTGAAGACTGCGCCGGCCTGGCCATGGGAAAGAGCGGACCGATCATCTCCGACCGCTGCACGGTTTATATGGAGCGCGACCTCAGCCGGCTCCTCTCGGCCGGCTGGCCCAAAGAGGAGCTTCTGGCTTCGGTGCTGCATTCTATCCGCGACAACTACTTGACCCGCGTAGTGGGCCTGGCCAAAGTGGGGAACAATATCTGTTTCCAGGGCGCGACCGCAAAAAATAAGGCTCTTGTGGCTGCATTTGAGGTCGAACTTGAGAAACCCATCCGAGTTTCACGCTATTGCCACCTCGCCGGCGCTCTGGGCGTCTGCCTTTTGCTCAAGGAAAAGACGGCCGGGAAGTCCGGTTTTGTTGGGCTCGAATTTTCGTCCAGGACGCATAAGCAGGACAGCGAGATTTGTTCGTTCTGCCGCAACCGCTGTCAGATAACCATGGTCCAGGCCGGCGAGGAAAAAGCCGCCTGGGGATTTCAGTGCGGCCGGGAGTATGAGGACAAGGCCTATAAGGACAAAAAGCTTCCTTTTGAATCCATTTTTAAGGTGTACAGGCGGGTGCTCCAGTCCAGCCAGGTTTCTCCGCGGCCGGCGCACCGCCGCAAAGAACTCATCGGCATTCCCCGGGCCCTTCCTCTTGTGGAGTTTCTCCCTCTCTGGCAAGAGTTCTTTTCCCGACTGGGTTTCAAGACGCTTGTCTCACCGCAAGACAAGGACATGCTCAAGAGAGGAAAAGCCCAGGCCCAGGCCGAGTTTTGTTCGCCCATTTTCCTGGCTCATGGCCACGTCCATTGGCTCAAGGAGAAAAAGGCCGATTTTGTCTTTTTCCCGATCATGGTCAAAGGGCCGCAACTTCGGGAAACGAAGGATTATACGTTCTTTTGTTATTATACTTCCCATGTGCCCGTGATTCTCCGGAATTCCCCCCTGTTCAAAAAAGATGGGAACCTGCTGTTCCCGCTCATCGATTTTCAGCTTGAACCGGACAAAGTTGCCGACTCTCTATACAGGACAATCGGGGGTCCTCTTTCACTGTCGAAGAATGAGGTGCGGCGGGCGTTTCAAGAAAGCTGGGATCGCTTCTGCCTCTTCAGGGAGAACCTAAAACGGCACGGAGAGGAAGTCTTGGCCAAGCTTGAAGGCCAGGACACGTTTGCTGTCGTCCTTCTCGGCAGGCCATACAATCTTCTGGACGGTTTCTTAAGCCAGAACATCCCGGACCTAATTCAGCAATACGGCTATCGCGTTCTGACGCCGGACATGCTCAACATTGATTCGGTCTCTGCTGAGTCCACTGAAGACTATTTGAAGAGGGTTCATTGGCATTACGGCAAGACAATCCTCCGGACAGCTGAACTCGTCTTGCGCAACCCAAAACTCTTTCCGGTCTTTCTCACGAATTTCCGGTGCAGTCCGGATTCGTTCATCATCAGCTATTTTAAGGAGGTTATGGAAAGGCAGGGGAAGCCCTACTTGATTCTTCAGCTCGACGAGCTCAGCTCTGAGGTGGGTTATCAAACGCGTATTGAGGCTGCCCTGGAGTCTTTTCGCAACTGGGCACGGGGAGAGCCGAAAGCAGGCCGGCCGTTTTCTTTTGTGCCGATGACGCAGGACAAGGTCTGGATCCTTCCGCACGTGGACGACGTGGCCACGGCCCTGGCTAAAGCCGTTTTTGTTCAACTCGGGTATGAATGCATCTTAGCCGAGGAGACACCCGAGTCCATTTTCAGGGGACTCAAGCTGGTCGGAGGAGGGGAGTGCGTTCCCACAGCAGCCGTTCTCGGAGGAATCGTTGAGACTGTCGAAAAACATCAACTCGACCCCCGGAAGACAGCGGCTGTGATTCCGACGAGCATGCTCAGTTGCAATTTCCCCCAGATTCCCCTGGCCGTCCATTCCGGTCTTCAAAAGATAGGGCTTGGGGACGTTGAAATTTTTTCGACAGCGGTGGCCGGCCGGGATTTTTCTTTGTCTTTAAATGTGGCTCTGCTCAAGGCCTATGTCATGGCCAGTCTTATTCATCAGATGACGGCCAAGGTGCGGGCTTACGAAGTCAACAAAGGAGACGCTGAAAACGCAAGAAAGGCGGCCCTGGAAAAGCTCAGCCGGGCAATCATCGAGAAACGAAGCCTTCAGGACGCTTTTCTTGAAGTAGTCAAAGACTATTCTGCGGTCAAAGTGGAGCGACCCTGCGGCGAGCGGCCTTTGCTTGTCATCCTCGGCGACCTTTATGTCGTCTGCAACCCGGCTTTTAACCAGGACGTCGAGAAGACGATCGAAGAGGCCGGAGGAGAAGCCCTGGCGGCTTCCTACGTGGACCTCAGCCATTTCAACTATCTCAACAGGATTGATAAGTCCATCCGGGACAGGTCCTTTCGAACTCTGGCCCAGGCGGCAGGGTTGAACGCCTTTGTCAGGCATTACGACTTCAAGTTCCGGAAGATGGCCAGCCCGGTCCTGGGGCCGGCCCATCCGCTCATGGACACGAAGCTCCTGAAGGATCTCCGGAATCTCGGGATTCCGCCAGAACTTGAGGGCGAGACCGCCCAGAATGTCATGAAGATTCTGTATTATCTGAAACATTTTAAGCCGGATGCATTCGTTCATATCAACCCGCTTTATTGTTGCCCGGGTGTCGTCAGCAACGCCCTGCTCAACTGGGTGGAAGCCGACCACGGCGTGCCGGTGATTCATTTGTTCTATGACGGCATCCAGAATCCCAACGAAAACCTGGAGCCGTACATTCATTACCTCAAAAGAAAAAAAGCCGCCAGACGGGCCGGGATAGTCTCCGTATCCCGCTAAATATTACTAGATCTATGGGTCAAGTAGGAATTCGTTAAGTTTGAGGAGAGTTGATGAAATCGTCGGAGCAGATTCAACCGGATGGAGCGAAAGATGAGTCGCGGACTGGTCATCATCAGCGGCGCTACTGGGTTCATAGGAAGGGCTCTCTTTCGAGAACTCGCTGAGAACGGCTACGACATCGCTGTTCTCACTCGGGACCGAGAGAAGGCCAGAGCGCAGTTCGGCGACCGGGCCATCATCGCTGAGTGGGATGGGAAAACATCCCGGGGCTGGCTGGAACTCGCCTCGCGCTCCAGCGCCATCATTAACCTGGCTGGCGAAAATATTGGTGCTGGCCGCTGGACCGAGCAGCGAAAACAACGCATTGTCCAAAGTAGAGTCGATGCCGGCAAAGCTGTTACCGAAGCTGTTGAGAAAGCAACGGCAAAGCCAAAGGCGATCATTCAGGCTTCAGCCGTTGGCTACTATGGTCCAAAGGACGATGAACCCCTGGATGAGTCGGCGCCGCCCGGGGAAGGTTTCTTGGCCGAGACCGTCCGCCGCTGGGAGCTCTCCACCCAGGAAACCGAGGCAATCGGTGTTCGGCGCGTCGTCATCCGCTCTGGGCTTGTTTTGGGGAAAGACGGGGGGACTCTCCCCCGGTTTCTGAAGGCGTTCCGTTTCTCTGTTGGCGGTCAACTCGGCAGTGGAAAGCAGTGGTTCCCCTGGATCCACTGGAAAGACGAAATTGCGGCCATCCGTTTTCTTCTGGAACGGGAAGACGCAAGCGGTGTTTTTAACCTGGTTTCGCCCGAGTCCCTGACTATGAAAGAGTTCGCCGTAGCCCTCGGAAGAGTGCTCAAACGTCCTTCCGGGTTTCCTGTGCCGGCATTCTTGCTCCGCCTGCTATTTGGCGAGATGGCCGAAGAAACGATTCTCTCCAGTCAAAGAGTTTTGCCCGCCGCTCTTATCAAGGCCGGCTTCAAGTTCCAGTATCCCGAGATTGAATCGGCCCTGAGAGACATCCTGGCCGCTTAGACAAAAACTTCCCGGGGAATGTCTCTTAAATTGAAGTGGGACGCCATGCTCCGGCCATAAGCTCCGGCGTGCAGAACAGCCAGGATGTCGCCCCTTTTCGGAACGGGCATCGGGATTTCTTTTCCAAAAACATCCCCTGTTTCGCAGAGGTTTCCAGCCACAGTGACGGGGCTGATTTTCCCCCTGTTCACCCGGCCGCAATTAACGATCTCATGGTAGGCCTGGGCATAGATGGCAGGCCTGGGAACCGAGTTGTAAGTTCCGCCGTTCACGCAGGCGAAAAGCTGGCCATAGCTTTCCTTAATGTATTCGACTTTGAGGAGGAGGACTCCCGCGTCTGCAGTTAGATATTTTCCCGGCTCAACGGCGAGAGCTTTGAGCTTGAGCCCGGCCTCCGCGACTTGCCGGCAGATGCGACGGGTATACTTTTCGAGAGGGAAAAGCCTTTGCTTTTTGGCGTATCTTGGCCCGAACCCGCCCCCAAAATCCAGGAATTCCAGATGGATGCCTTTCTTTTCCAGACGGGCGGCCGTTTGAATCATCCGTCCCGCAGCGGCTGCAACGGAGTCATAGTCCTCCATGACCCATCCCGAGCCGAGATGCTGGTGAAGCGCCACGGGGATGAAACCATAAGACCGGGCCTTCTCGAAAGCCGGGAGGACCTTTTTTTCTTCGATCCCGAATTTGACGGGCGTCCTGTCGGGAGACCTTTTCCCGGCTGTGACCACGCGGGGATTGAACCCCCGGCCGACCCCGGGATTCCATCTTACTGAAATCCTTATTTTTTTTGACCTGAAATTGCTGTTCCGAACTTCTCGCATCAGCTCCAGCTGCTCTAGCGCGTCAACGTTAACGATGACTCCGTCACAGTTGAAAACTCTGGAGATGTCCTCTTTGCTCAGGGATGTCCCTGTGAATAGAATCCTCTGACCGGGAAATCCGGCCCGGACGGCCTCATCAACCTCTCCTGGGGAGACTGCATCGATCCAGGCACCCTGGCTGCGGAGAAGCTTGAGGATATCCCTGTGAAAATTGGCCTTCATCGCGTAACAGATTCTTATCTCTAAAGCGGTGTGCCGGGAGAATGCCTCCTCCAGTCTGGCGTAATTGGCCACGATCTGCGCCGGGCTGTAGACGAAAAGCGGCGTGCCGAATTCCTCAGCCACTCGAGTTGCCAGCTTCCCGTTCAGATAAAGCTTCCGATTCTTCAGCCGCAAAAATTTGTTTTCCCACCACATTTTTATCTACCCGCTTTGGTATCGGTTTTTTCCTGGAAGAGACCGAGCTGGCCTTGGGCCAGCTTTTTGGCGATCTCCAAGAGCACGGGATATTTTTTCAAAAGCAGGGGAGGGATGTCCAGCTTCTCTCCAGTGACCATATTTTTAATTTGGAGAGCGTTGGCCAGCGCCTGACCGCGGTAATGATTATTGGTGATCACAAAGACTTTGTCGGTCTTGTCGCCGAGCTCCTTGATTCTGTCCACCCACTCCTGCAATTCGTCTTTGGCATAGAGATAATTATAGCGCTCGTCTCGGCCGGCCCCTTCTCTGAACCAGTCCTTGTAGTTTCTTCCGTGGAGCCGAACATATGAAAACTCGGGGACCGTCGCCACCGCGCTGGGCTTTATGGAGTTTCGAATCACCGGCTGATCGATGTTGCAGTAGCAGACCTTGTATTCCGCGAGAAGCCGGTAAAAGCTCTGGTCATCCCAGGAAGAGTGTCTGACCTCGACCGTCATGGGGTAACCCGCGAAGAGCTTGAAGAGCCTGGTCAAATAATCCGAGTGATCGGGCGACTGCACGAACGACCAAGGGAACTGGAACAAGAGCGAGGCCAGCCTGCCTTTGGCCCGGAGAGGTTCGACGCCGAGCTTGAATTCATCCACATCTTTTTGGGACCAGGTTTTCCTTTCGTGGGTAAAGATTTGATAGACCTTGACGGCAAAAAGGAATTCAGGAAAGGTGGCCACTTTTCTTACCCAGAAAAGCGACATTGATAAGGCTGGAGGCCGGTAAAAAGTGCTGTTGACCTCGACGATATTGATGCAGTTGGCAAGAAAGGGCAGGGGGTGGAATCGGGCGTCTTTGTCTTCTGGGTAAACCGCCCCTTCCCAGTCTTTGTAACTCCAGCCCGCCGTCCCGATAAAATACTGGCTCATGCACAATCCTCGCCACTATTCTAAGAAAAACGGCCTCAATTGCCAACTGGAAAAATCCCAAGAACTCCAATTATGTTTCTATAAGAGGGCGGGTCCTGTCGCGGTTCACCCCCCGAACCGCGCCACCCGCCCTTTCTATTAACATATGATTGTCGGTGAATTAGGAATGTTCCGATGCGAAGCCGTGCAAAAGGGACGCAAACAGGATAAAATACCGCCTGCCATGAACGGGATTTCAATAGATTTCGAAGCGGGCGTCAGTCTCGCTCTAGACCGAATCAAACCCGATATCGTGCGGACTGCCCTTGAATTCTCCCCGTTTCTGAGCGAGGTCACCGGAGCCGATGTCTATCTCAAATGGGAGAACGACCAGCGGACTGGGTCATTTAAGTTCAGGGGGGCTTTGAACAAGGTCCGGATTCTTTCCTTTGAGGAGAGGAAAAAAGGAATCGTCTCGGCCTCGACAGGAAATCACGGCCTCGGAATCAGTCTGGCTTCAAAACTGGAGGAAGTGAAGTTAACCCTTGTCCTTCCCGCGAAAATCTCTCCAGAGAAAAGACGCCGCCTTGAAGAATCCGGTGCCGAGATAATCGAATACGGAAAGACCTGTGATCAGGCAGAAATCTGGGCGCGGCGGATGGCTTTTAATAGTGGGAGAGTCTTTATTTCTCCTTATAATGACGAACAAATCATCTGCGGACAAGGCACAATCGGACTTGAAATTCTTGAGGATTGTCCCTCTGCTGACGCTGTTTTGGTCCCGGTTGGCGGAGGAGGGCTCAGCGCTGGGATAGCCGGTTATCTCAGGTCAAAAAGCAAGAAAATAAGAGTTTTCGGCGTAGAGCCGGAAAACTCGGCTTTCATGGCCGCCTCTCTCAAGGCGGGTCGAATTATCAAGATTGATGAAGAAACCACCATTGCTGATGCCGTCGCCGGAGGGATCGAGCCCGGGTCGATCACATTTCCCCTCTGCCAGAAGCTCCTGGAGAGCATAATCAGTGTGGAGGAAGCTCTTCTCAAAAGAGCCATGCGGCTTATCTATGATCACCATCAAAAAATGGTGGAGGGAGCCGGAGCCCTTCCGCTCGCAGGCCTGATGGCCCGGAGCCGCCTTTTCCAGAATAAGAAGATTGTCCTTGTCGTTAGCGGAGGCAATATCTCCCCCGGGGCATTTGCCGACGCTGCTGCCCGAGAATGAAGCGTATAATCAAACCTGTTGCCCTGGTTCATTTTTTCGATTATGATTTTAGCGAAACACATGGCGCCAAGAATGTGCAGGCGGCTAATTCTCTTCATTGCTCTTCTTTCGCCCTTCCTTAGCTGTCAGAAACAGCCGGAAAAACTCTATACCATTGGCCTTTTTCAGATCATCGATGCCCCCACGCTCAACGAGGCGAGAAGGGGTTTTCTGCAAGCCCTGACCGATGGAGGTCTTCATGATGGCATGAATATCAGGCTCGTAATGAGAAATGCCCGGGGCGATGTCACTGAAGCCCAGGGGATCGCCCTGGAATTTGTCGGCCAGAAAACAGACATGATCGTCGCCCTTTCGACGCAGTGCCTTCAGGCAGCGCTGATGGCAGCTCCTCGAGCCCCGGTTATTTTTGCCTCGGTGGCCAATCCCCAGCTCACCGGTGCCGGACGGTCGGCCGAGAACCATCTGGCCAACGTAACGGGCGTTGCCTCTACCGGTCCGGTGAAACAGACCTTGAGTTTTATCAAGGAAGTCCTTCCTGGAGCCATTCGCATAGGCACATTATGGACTCCCTCTGAGCTAAACTCCGAGTACTACTTGGAGCTGGCGAAGGAGGGGGCGGCAGAGTTGGGGCTTGAGATCATTGCTGTTCCTGTGGCCAATGTGAACGAAGTCCTTCTCTCTGGCCAGATGTTGCTCAACAAAAGGATAGATGTCCTATTCCCGATTTCCGATAACACGATCAATGCGTCCTTTGAGTCCTTGGGGAGAATGGCCGAGGACAATTCCATTCCCCTTTTCGGCGGTTTTCTGCTTGCCACGCGCCTGGGGGCTTGCGCGGCCTTAGGCTGGGACTTTTTTGACATGGGCTACAAAGCCGGAGAGATTGCGGTCAGAGTCAAGAGCGGGGAGAACCCGGGCAAAATTCCATTCCAGTCGATGAGTCAAATCCGGCTCTACCTTAATCTTGAGGCGGCGCGCAAGCAAGGAGTCGAGTTTTCTCCACAGGTGCTCCAGAAGGCCGATGACGTCATCGCTTCCGAGGCATCGTCGGTTGAGGGCAACAGCTTCCGGTGAAAAAAATCAGCATCGCTGCAGGGGTTTTTCTTTTTTGCTTTCTCCTTGGCATTTTCCTATTCCTCATTTTATCTTTCTCCAGCTCAAGGCCGAAAGAGAAAGGCGACATTTCCTTCTCTGCCCTCACTACCAATGTCAAAGTGATTTGGGACAAGTGGGGAGTTCCACATATTTTCGCTGATAATGATAGGGACCTCTTTTTTGCCGTCGGCTATATTCATGCCCAGGAAAGAATGTGGCAAATGGATCTTCTGAGGCGCGTGGGCTTCGGTCGGCTCTCGGAGGTATTTGGGTCCCAGACTCTCAATAGTGACAGGTTCCTCAGGAATTATGGATTCAGAGAGGCGGTGCTCAAGGACTATGCCAATTTGAGCGAAGAACTCAAGGACTTCCTTTCTTCGTATTGCTGTGGCGTTAATGCTTGGTTGAACTCAAGGAGGCACAATTGGCCGCCCGAGTTCATGCTCCTGCGCTTCAGGCCTGAGGCTTGGGGAATCCTGGATTCGCTGATCATTAAGGAGATCTTGGCCTTGAGTTTGTGCCCGGATTTTCCGAGCGAGCTCGTCCGGGCCAGGCTCGTTCGAAAGCTCGGGCTTGAAAAGGCCTCCGAGGTCCTGGAACAGGGCGCGGGTGTTTCTTCCTTGGAGGAAATCCCCTTGCTTGAGGTCAATCAGAATTTTTTTGATTTTGTTCTCGCGGGCAGCAACAACTGGGTCTTGGCGGGGGGCCGGACAACCTCGGGCAAGCCTCTGCTCGCCAACGACCCCCATCTTCAGTTCTCCCTCCCGCCCATTTGGTTTGAGATGGACCTCCATTCCCCCGGCTTCAGGGTCGCGGGAGTGACTTTCCCGGGAGTTCCCCTTATTGTGATCGGGCACAATGCTTCCATTGCCTGGGGCCTTACGAATTCAGCCGCGGATGTCCAGGACCTTTATATCGAGCGGCTGAGTGATTCTGGGGATTCTTATCTGGATAAAGACGGCTGGAAGCCTCTTTTGAAAAAAGAGGAGGTCATTCGCGTGAGAGGCCGGGACGAGCCCGAGAAACTGGACATCCTGTGGACGGAGCGGGGTCCGATCCTGTCTCGATTTATTATCGAAAATAATATTCCGGTTTCGCTGAGCTGGACAATTCAAGAAGGAGGCCGGATTTTTGAGTCCCTCTTCCTCATTAACAAAGCAAGGAACTGGGATGAATTCTGCCGGGCCGCCGCGCTTTGGGATGCCCCTTCCATGAACATTGTTTATGCGGACGTTCAAGGCAATATCGGATACTATTTGACTGGGTTAATCCCTCTCAGGAAAAAGTCGGCCGCTCTCTTTCCGGCCCAGGGGTGGGTGCCGGAGAACCGGTGGGAGGGTTTTCTGGAGGAAGCCCAAAAGCCGGTGATCCTGAATCCCAAGGAAGGATACATCATAACTGCGAATAACAAGATCGTGCCAGAGGACTATCCTTATTATGTGAGCAGCGACTTTGATGTCCCTTTCAGATACAATAGAATCAAAGAGCTTCTGCTCCAGAAGGAAAAGCACGCCGTGGATTCCCTCAAGAGAATCCAGAACGATGTCCATTCAAAAAGAGCCGAGCTTTTTCTCCCTTTGATCAAAGGCGTGAACCCGGCTGACGCCGGAGCGAAAAAAGCTCAGGAGATTCTCCAGGGCTGGAACGGGGAAATGGGGGCGACACGGGAAGCGGCGCTTTTCGCTGTTTTCATGAAAACGCTTGAACAAGAACTCTTGGCCGGTGACCTTGGCCCAGAATACAAGAACTACAGCATTATTTTTTATCGCAAACAGGCCGGCCTGCTCCGGGTCCTCTCTCATCCTGTCCTGCCACGGTCAGGGCAGGATCTCGCGGATTCGGCAGGAGCTCAGGAGGAAGTTTTGGCTTCCAGCTTGGCGAAAGCATACTCCTGGTTAGAGGAGAAATACGGGCAGCCGGACAATTGGGACTGGACGAAGATGCATTCCCTGACCTTTCCTCATGCCCTCGGACGCGTTCCTCTGCTTGGGTTTTTTAACCGCGGTCCCTACCCCACAATTGGCGATTCCTTCTCCATCCGGGCGTCTTTTTCCCAGGACACCATCGGAAACTATAGGACAACCTGGGGAGTATCCTACCGTCAGATTATTGACCTCGCTGACCTCAAAAATTCGGTCTGCATCCTCAATTCGGGGCAGAGCGGTCATCCTTTTAGCAAGCATTATGATGACCAAATCCCCCTCTGGCTTAACGGAGACTACCGGCCGATGCTGTTCTATCCTGAGGATATTGAAGCGAATGTGGCCGCGGTCTTTCTCTTTAAGGCTCCTTCAAAGAAAAAATAGGGGAAAATATATAGACCCCTTTCCCGACACGAACAGCCGTCTTTATGGCTTTGTGCGCGAGAGTTGAAGCCCGCTCGCAGGCTTTGGCCAGGGGATTCCCCCTCGCCAGATAGGAAAGGAGGCTTGCCGAGAGGAAGCACCCCGTCCCGTGGACATTTTTTCTTATTTTTTCCTTTTCAAAAAGGTGAATTCTTTTCCCGTCGAAGAGCAAGTCAACAACTCTTTTTTCGAGATGACCGCCCTTAATATAGCAGGGTGATTCGACGAGGTCAGAAATAATCCTGGCTGCTTCTTTCATGTCTTCGAGATTCATAACCCTACGGCCGCAGATCAGGCTGGCTTCCTGAAGATTGGGCGTGAGTACGGAAATCTTTCCCTGGATCTTGGAAATAAAAGAAGGAATGGCTTTTTTCTCCAGGAGCCAGGCGCCCGACGTTGACCGAAAGACGGGATCAACGACGACAGGGATATCATTGTTTTCTTCAAGAATCGCGCTGAGAACAGGGAGGGTCTTTCCGCAGCCGATCATCCCGACCTTGATCCCGGCAAACGATGCCTCCTCGGCCAAGGTTTTGTACTGGCTCCAAATAAAGGGGGCCGGGAGGCAACGAAATTCCTTCACTTGGTGCGTCTTTTGGGCCGTCACAGCGGTCAGGACGGCCATCCCTCGGTACCCAAGAAGGCGGAATAGGGCGAGGTCCAGAATCACCCCCGCTCCTGAGGAAGGGTCGAATCCGGCGATGGAGAGGAGAGGCCTTGATACATCTGGCGACATCGCGAGTATTCCGATCTATTTACTGCCTAGCGAGCCTATGTTAACATATCATTGGCAGCGATGAAAGCGAGAGCTCACATTATCGTTTCGGGCCGCGTCCAGGGTGTATTTTTCCGCGACCACACCAGAAGATGGGCCTATTCGTTGGGGCTTACGGGCTGGGTCAAAAATTTATGGGATGGCCGCGTGGAAGTTCTGGCTGAGGGCGAAAAAGAGAAAATAGAGGACCTCATCTCTCGCCTGAGACAAGGCCCCCCGTTGGCCCAAGTTCATAATGTGGAGATTACATGGGAAGAATACAGGGACGAATTTGAGGACTTCCGCATTACCTGGGGCTAGAGTAAAGGATTATTCTCCGCTTTTTTTCTGCTCTAAAAACTTTTTCCGGCACTCCTGGGAACAAAAAAAATATTCTTTCCCGTCAATTCTTTCTTTGATAGCGTCTTCCTGGGGAACGTAGGTATTGCAGAATTCGTCCTTGACCATAGTTCCTGAAATCTGACGGGGAGGGCGAGGCGAACGCGGCTGTCGTCGAGGCAAAAAGAGAAAGCGGATGACAAGATAGATGAGATAGGCGATAAAGACGTAAAAGACGAGCCGGAAAAAGCCTTGAATCACCCCTTGAATCTATCCGATTTGCCTCTCTGTGTCAAACCTAACTCCTTGCTCCTCAAAGTATCGGTTAACGGGTGGCGCGGCTGGGGGGCCCCCCGACCCCGGAGCGTTTGATGCCTCCAGAATTTCTATTTGTCTAATTAACAGAATGGTCCGTGAGGATGGCGGGGGGATGCCACGACAGGACCCGTTGGCGGGCATTCGAGGCAATTTGTTGTCGCCTCTTGATTCTTGACGGCCTAAAAAGTAAGATGAAATCAACATAGACGAGGGAAAGGAG
>Ga0129297_10000557_pt1 | contig 18036 bp, 16 predicted proteins | sample I18A1metaG_FD_94708 | JGI IMG/M metagenome (GOLD analysis project Ga0129297, IMG submission 94708) | Lake sediment bacterial and archeal communities from Gulf of Boni, Indonesia to study Microbial Dark Matter (Phase II) - ​I18A1 metaG | ecosystem: Environmental > Aquatic > Freshwater > Lake >... | reverse complement strand
GCTTCTCTTCTGATCATCTGGTACATGGTAGTTCTGGCAGCGTCCCAGATGGTAGCTATCGGTAATTTCTTGAAGACGTTTCTCGGCACTTCTTATCTCTTGAGTTTAGCCATAGGAACAGGTGTTGTCCTTCTCTATTCCATTTGTGGCGGATTTTTTTCTGTTGTTGTCGCTGATTGCTTCAAATTCTTTCTTCTGGTCGCCGGGATGGCCAGCATTTTGGTTTTTCTGGTTCGTATCTCTTCTCTCTCTGAGATTTCTGAGCTTGCCTCAAAACTGGGAAAAAATAACCATTTTAATTTTTTCTTTGACCTCAAAAAGAATGTTCTCATCACTCTTTCCTTCACCTTGGCCTGGATAATCTCTCCTATCGCCTGGCAGAGAATCCAAGCAGCCCGGACAGGGCAAAAAGCAAGGCGAGCCCTTTTTACCGCAGCAGGAACATTTTTCATCCTCTATGGGTTGGTCGTTGCTATTGGCCTTTTCTCTCTTCCGCTTTTTCCTTCACTGAAACTCGAAAACCTTCTTCTTTCAGAGATTATTTTGTCCAGGACAGGATTATTTTTAGGGGGAGTATTATTTGTATCTGTTGTGGCCGCCATTATGTCCACACTGGATTCCGCCATCAATACCGGCGCCCTGAGTTTAACTCGAGATATTTACCAACAGATTTTTCCTCTGGGCAAAAATCGGTGGATTGTTCGGGCGAGCCGGCTTTCAACATTTTTTGTTGCTGCTCTAGCTTTTCTGGTCGCCACTCAGTTTCAAGATATCTTGAAGACTATTGGTCTGGCTTCAGAAATCATGGCTGAGGGACTCTTTATTCCTGGCCTGGCTATGATTTTCCTGAGGAAAAAACTGCCCTTGGCAGGTCTACTGAGCCTTGCTTCTGGAGGAAGCTTTTCGCTGGCCAGCTTCCTCAGCGAGGTGAATCTTCTTCCTTTGAGCTTGCCCTCCTGGCCTTTTTCTGTTCCTTATGGCCTTGGCCTCAGCCTGGGAGGCTTTCTCATCGGCCTAGCCATAGAAATGGCCCGGCAAAAGGCTTGATATCGGAAGCCTCTCTTTTTATGCGATTCAATAGGGTGCAGGAAGCTGCCCTTGGCCCCCGCACCCCGGGGAACCAGTCCCGTCGGTTCCCCCCGACGGAGGACCCGATGGGTCCCCCCTCCGCTACGGGGGCCTTCAGGCAGCATCCTGCACCCGTCATAAAGATCACATATTTAAAGATGCTTTCCTTGATTTCTTATTTTTTGACTGTTTGGCTGCTTTTGGATATTATTTTCCAAAATGTCTTTCTTCAAAAACCTCCGCTGGAGTGCTACTGGAATCCTGGGCAAAGCAGTCCTCTGGCTGTTTGCCAAATCCTCCAGGATAAAAGTCTTAGGCGAGGAAGGATACAGGAAATTAAGGGAGGAGAGAAAGCCGGTTATCTTTTTGGTCTGGCACGGTAGAATTTTTCTTGCGCCCTATTTTTTCCGCCGCAGAGGCATCATGCCCTTGGTCAGCCCGAGCCGAGACGGAGAGATTGTTGCTCAGATTGTGTCTCGCTGGGGATACCGGATTCTCCGCGGATCAAGCTCTCATTCGATCATCAGGGCTTGGAATGAAATGAAAAGATTGCTTCTTGAGGGTGGGGAATTGATCATTGTGCCTGATGGTCCCAGAGGGCCTGATCGAAAGCTCAAAGCGGGCTGTCTCAAGTTGGCTCAGGAGTCAGGAGCTTATCTTGTTCCTTTCTCGTTTTCAGCAGCGAGGAAAAAATTCCTGTCCAGTTGGGATAAATTTTTGCTCTTTTATCCTTTTTCCAAAGTTGTGGCCATCTATGGCCAGCCTCTGACGATTGATCCGCAGCTCGGCGAGGATGAGCTTGAGAAAGAGCGGCAGAGAGTTGAGAGCCTGATGAATGAGCTAGACAAAGAAGCAGACAGATATTTTTCTTAGCTTCCCAAGATTTTCGATAAAAACGCTTGAATTCTCCTTAATTCATTCTATTTATGTCTGCGAGATGGAATGAGGCAAAGCATCTCTTTTTATGTGATTCAATCGGGTGCAGGAAGCTGCCTTGGCCCCCGCACCCCGGGGAACCAGTCCCGTCGGTTCCCCCCGTTGGGTCCCCTCTCCGCTACGGAGGCTTCCAGGCAGCCTCCTGAACCCGTCATAAAGATCATATATTCAGAGATGCTTTCTTTATTGCCCTGAGAGGGGATTTGTGTTATAAATCGAGGCAAAAAATAGAGGAGGGAAAAATGAGAAAGATGCTAATCATTTTCAGCGGATTATTTGTTCTCCTTCTGGTTTCAGCAGTTTTTGTCTTTGGGCAGACCGCAGAGGAACATATCCTCAAAGGGGATGAGTATTATGCCCAGTTCGATAACAAAAAAGCTCTTGAAGAATATCTTCAGGCCGTCACCATTGATCCTTCAAATTATCAAGCATTATGGAAGACATCCCGCGCCTATTTTGATGTTGCTGATCTGATCAGCCCTCAAGAAAAAAGTGCCGAGGAAGAACAAATCAAGATGTACAAGGAGTCGGAGAAATACGCCCGCCTGGCGATCCAGACCAATCCTAATGATACCTGGGGTCATTTTTATCGCTCAGCTGCCATGGGCAAGCGTGCTCTCCTTTTGGGGAAGAAAGAGCAGATAATGATGTCGAAGGTGATCAAGGAAGAAATTGAGAAGGCTATCGAACTGGATAATACCAACGACTTAGCCTATCATGCTTTAGGCCGCTGGCATCGCCGAATGGCAGAAATAGGGGGAATGAAACGCCTTTTCGGAGGTATCCTCTACGGCAGCATTCCCAAGGGGACCTTTGAGGAATCTGAGAAATATTTCGAGAAAGCTCTAGAGTTGCATCCAGAAACCATCAATCATCACCTGGAACTTGGCCGGACTTTCTTAGCTATGAAAAAGTATGATTTGGCCGAGCAAGAATTCAGGAAATGCTTAGAATTACCCCTAGCCACCTCCAAGGATCATCTCTACCAGGAAGAGGCTAAAGCAGAGCTAGAAAAAGCAAAGAGAAAAGGAAAGTAGCCAGCTATTCTGAAAAGACCTGAGCGGAGAAAACATCAATCTTGACTCCCTTTTTCCACTCATCTTCCTGAAGTCCAGCCTTGAGACAACCGTGGCTGAGATAGGTTTCCAGATCCCAATTGTACTCGAGAGGAACTTGAGGGAGGAGCAGGCCTTTGTTCATGCCTTTAGAGATAATGATTCCGTGTTTACCCACCTCAATTTCCTTGACGTCCTTGATGGAATGAGGAAGGCTGAGCACAGAGATCTCGATTTTTGTCTTGTCCAGTTCTTCAAGGGTTAAAGGCAAAAAGCGAAAATCCTGAGTCGCAGCTAGGGTAGCGACTTCGATGACTGTTTCAAAGAGAGGCTTGTAGGGATGGATATATCCAATACAACCTCTGAGTTCATCATTCACTTTCAGAGTGACAAAAGCTCCTCTCTTCTCCATAAGGGTTTTATCCTCAACTCTTGTTTTGAGGGTACTTTCTGTCTGCAGGTAGTGCCCGATGGCCTGGCGGGCTAGTCTAAGAAGGTTTTTTTGCTGACCTTTGTTGAGAAGTTCTCCCATTTTATCCCCTTTTAAATGATTTTAATCGGATGGGCGAGAGAAAAAAAGAATTTGCAAAATCTATGACATAGGGCCTGATGGCCATTTGTTTTGATTGTTTGAGATGGATATCGAGGAAGAGTTTTCCAAAAGCAAAGGGAACTAGAATTTTTTTCATCTTTTTTTTGCTGGCCTGGAAAGTAAAAAATCCAATGAGCTTTCCCTCAAACAGCTTATCCAGGGCATAGAGATTTTCGAAGCGAGAGAAGAAACCCTGCTGCGAAGGAAGGACTCTTTCCACAAAATACCTCTGGCCTCTTTTGTGTCCGATGAGGAATCCCTCTGCTTTCGGCCTCGGAGAAGCAAGGTTAAGAGCCTTGAGGAAGAGGCTTGCCTCTCCGGATAGATAGGCATCCATTTTTAAAAATTATAACAAAATATTAAGGCAATAGGAAATATAGAAAATTATTCCGCTTGAGCCCAGACAGCGAGGCTGTAGCCTCTTGCGAAAAAAAGAAACAAATCTAGGCGGGAAAAAAGCCAGACCAAGGGATAGATGAGAGAGTAAAGCCGGTAAGGCTTTCTCTGGGCGTCAAATTCAAGCCAACTCGATGGCCTGATGTGTCCGTCTCTCAGCATCTCTTTCCTTTTTGGAGAAAGGAACTTGATATAGAGGAGATTGAGGATGAGTTCAAGACTCTCGGAAAAGAAGCGTGCATAGGTTCTGTGCTTAACTGGGCGAAGATGAGCTTTATTGAGCTTTCTTTTAATCTCTTTAAGGCTGTATCCTTCTCGCTTATGTCCGTAGAATTCAGGCTTCAAGCCGAGGACTTTCCGCAGCTTATGGAGGACGATAAACTTTCCGCTCCGCGGGGTGACCAGAATCAATCGGCCTTCTTTTTTGAGAACCGTCTGAATCTCCTCAAGGCAGAGGTCGTCATTCTGGACATGTTCCAGGTAATCCAGGCAAACTACCAGATCAAAGGACCTGCTTCGAAAAGGAAGAAGGCCTGGGCCATGCTGAACAAGATTTTTCTCGACAAGGCTCTGAGTTGATTTCAGGTTCTCGAAGTCCTCATCTGTGCTTACCCAGAAGCCTCCCTTTTGGCGGAGAAAGTAGCTGAGAATTCCCTGAGCGCAGCCTAGATCGAGAATGATATCCGTAGGAGAAATAGTCAAATTTTTTTCGAGGAGTTTGAGCTTCTCTTTTTTTTTCAGGGATTTTTTAAAAATCTGAATCTGCCAAGATTCTTCCCTCATTTGAAGAGGATTATATTTTTTTTCAATGGAAAAAACAAGGAAGGCTTTGGAGCAGATACCTGGGATTTTCGGGGTCAGACATTATCATAGGGGTGAGCAGATTGGCAGGGGCATGCGATGATCTCTTCTCCATGGCAATGTCTGACCCCAAATCTTGAAACCCAGGTATCTGCTCCAAAATCTTGACTCTAAGAAGAGGATGGATTTATCATGGAAACGAGAAAAAATGCTTTTCGAAGTCATCATCGTTGGCGCTCTGGATACAAATTGCTACCTCGTTTTCTGCGAGGAATCTTTGGAGTGCGCTGTCGTCGACCCAGGAGCTGAAGCTGAAAGAATAATCCCGGTTATCTTGAAGAGGCAGCTCAAGCCAGTGGTTATTCTCAACACCCACGGCCATGTCGATCACATTGGCGCCAATCGAGATATCAAGGAGAGATTTGGCGTTCCCCTCTGCATTCATTCTTTGGACAGCCAGCTGCTGACAAAGGCTCAGCAATCGGAGCTGAGTTTCTTTCTGGGAGCCAAAGAATCTCCTCCTGCTGATAGCCTTCTCCAAGATGGGGAGAGGATAAAGATAGGAAACTCCTTTTTACAGGTTCTTCACACACCAGGTCATTCGCCAGGAAGCGTAAGCTTTCTTTCTGATAACTTTCTCCTTTCCGGGGATAGTCTCTTTTGGGGAGGAGTTGGCCGCACTGATCTTCCCGGAGGCTCCTGGAAGGATCTGGAAAATTCTATAAAGACAAAAATTTTGACTTTGCCCGATGAGCTCATCGTTCTTCCTGGCCATGGCCCTTCTACTTCAGTCGGTGAAGAAAAGGACTCGAATCCCTTTATCACATGAAAAATCTTTCTCTTCAGGCTGAGGATATTCTCCAATTTTTCCTTGAGTTCCTTTCCGTGGAGAAGGGCCTCTCTTCAAACACCATTCTTTCCTATGGCAGGGATATAAAGAAACTTTTCCTTTTTTTCAAGAAACAAAAAAAAGATTTGCTCAAGACTGAAGAAGAAGATTTGCTAAAGTTTCTCCATCATCAGAGCCAGGCTGGCCTTTCAGCCTGTTCCCTGGCCCGACTCATCTCGACTCTTAAATCTTTTTACAGATTTCTCGTTCTCGATGGACTTTTAAAGAAAAATCCTGCCTCAAATCTCTCTTCTCCAAGGATCTGGTTCTCCTTGCCCAAGTTTTTGACCGTGAAAGAAGTCGAATTGCTTTTATCCCAGCCTGATGAGAGAAAGATTCATGGTCTCAGGGACAAGGCCATGCTCGAGCTTCTCTATGCCACTGGGCTCAGGGTTTCAGAGCTCATTACCTTAAGGCTCAAGGATTTAAATTTAAAGGATGGATTTCTCATCTGTCAGGGAAAAGGGGGAAAAGAGAGGATCGTCCCCCTGGGCAATTCCGCTCGCCAGGCCTGCCAGAGATATCTGGATGAGGCTCGGCCCAAGCTTTCGAAGAGACCTCTGGATTCTCTCTTTTTGACTTATCGCGGAGAGCCTTTCACGCGTCAGGGCTTCTGGAAATTGCTCAGAGACTATGCCCTGAAAGCAAATCTCTCCTCAAAAATTAGCCCTCACATTCTCCGCCATTCCTTTGCCACCCATCTTCTGGAAAGGGGAGCTGACTTGCGCTCTGTGCAACTTATGCTCGGCCACAGCCAGATAACGACTACCCAGATCTACACCCATGTCAGCCGGGAGAGAATGCGCACTGTCTATGACAAATATCATCCCCGGGCTTAGCAGTCAGAAGAAACTCAGTAATGAGGCTTTATGCAGATATTGACTTTCACTTTATGGCTGTTGGAGATGAAGACTGTTCTCTCCTGCTTGAACAACCATCGCGCATTTTTCCATGTCCAGGAAAATATTTTCTCCTGAGGGCCGAGATAGATAACTTTTTCTTCAAGCGAGATGCGGTTTGAACCATTGGAGACAAAAGAATTGTAGTTGACTTCAGAAAATTTCTGGGAATTTTCCTCAGAAGAGGGCAGATTGAGATAAAATTTATCCTCAGAATCGTTCTGGGGAACGAAAAAGCTCTGGACAGCCAAGTCGAAGTGCAAGTCATCATCTTTTCTCAGGATGTAGTTTAGGTCAAAGCAAGGTCTATCGGCAAAGTCAGGCGCTCTGAGCAACTTAAAAGAATCAGGGGAGATAGCCTTTTCCTGGGCTTCCCAGCTAACGATTTCAGAATTGAGATGATAAAGGATATAATCGGTGTTATCTCTCTCCATCGTCCCTGTCCAGAGAATCGTGAAAGAATAATTTCCTAAATAGTTTTTTTCTCCCCCCTCCATTTTGTACTCTCCATCGGTAGTTATAACAACTTCTATTTCCCACCAGAGGGAGGAAGAGGCGCCAGGGGAAAGGAGTAGAGGACAGAGGACAAGGAGGAAAAGGAGAAAGGCAATTCCTTTTTTTTTCATCGATTGACTCGACGAAATATTATTCTACTTTTTTGCATGACTCTTGACAAGTTCTCGGAATCCTGCTAATGTATATGGCTTTAACCAATCAGTTTATTATTTAAACCGATAGGTTTCTTAACAAAACTGGAAGGTATAAGATGATGAAAAAAGACCTCAGAAAGGAGCGAGAGTGGCAGAGGCGTCAGGAATATAAGAAGTCCATTCTCCAAGCAGCGGAAGCAGTCATTTCGAGGAAAGGATATGGCGACACAACCATGGATGATATCGCCCGGGAGGCCCAGTTCTCGAAAGCCACTCTCTATCGATATTTTAAAAGCAAGGGAGAAGTGATTCTGGCCATTATTATCAATTATGTTGAGGAGTTGAAGCAGAGATTGGAGGAGATTCGAGGTATGAAAATGAGCGCAAAGGAGAAACTCAGGGAGTCCATCCGCTGTGTGCTTCAGTTTCATGAAGAGAAAGAAAATATTTCTCGGGTTTTCATGATGGATGAGTCTTTTATGAAAAAGATGCACATTTTCTTTACCGGCTCGCAGAAGCTGAGTTCTGAAGTTGATCGGAAGTTCATCAACTTGATCCGATCCAAGAGAAAAGAAATCTTTGATGGAGCCTGTCAGATGTTGAGTGAAGGAGTCGAAGCTCAGGAATTCCGAAAGATGGATATCATCGGAGCAGTCACCATCTTGGAAGCCCTGCTCCAGGGATATTACCATGGAAAAATCGGGTTGGAGAGGAAACACGATACAAACACAGAGACAGATTTGCTCTATAACTTCTTTTTTCACGGGATTGAAAAAAAGATGATTGAAAAAGGAGATTCAAAATGAAGAAAGTTTGGACGCTATTTTTGCTTTTTCTTCTCTTTTTAGGAGCAGAGAAGGTCCTCCTTTCTCAAGAGAAAATCATCTTAACTCTTGAAGAGAGCATTCGTCTGGCCCTTGCTCAAAATCCATTTTATCTGGCAACTCGGGAAAAAATTGAGGGAGCAAACTCCATGGTCCGTGAAGCTGCTTCCAGTTTTTTCCCCAGCCTGAACGGCCAGGGACTTCACACTCTTGATGAAAAACTCTTTGTTCTGGAGTTCCCCTCTTTTATCCCTGGAGAACCTGCCCAGAGAATCTCGATAGACTTTACAAAGGATTATCAATTTTCTCTGAATTTTTCTCTACCTCTTTTTACTGGAGGTCGTCTGGTTTCTGGATTCAAACAGGCCCAGTACAATCTCCTTTCGACAAAAGAGACTGTCAGGCAGTCAAGACAGGAGACTGTCTTCAATGTCAAGCAGGCTTTTTATGGGTATCTTCTTGCCAAAAAGTTTGTCGAAGTCGCCGAAGAAGCTGTGGCTCTGGCTGAGAAGCATTTCGCCAATGTCAAAAACCTCTATGAGGTCGGCATGGCCAGCAAGTTTGATCTTTTAAGGTCTGAGGTGCAGGTGGCCAATCTCCGGCCTCAATTAATCCGGGCCAGAAATAGTTTGAATGTGGCTGAGCTCAGCTTGAAAACTCTTTTAGGTCTGGAGCTTACTCAGCCTGTGGAGATCAAAGGAGAGCTGACTTTCGAGCCTTTCCAAGCCAATATTGATGAAGTCGTGGCTCAAGCTCTTGAAGGCAGGCCTGAAATCATCCAGCTTCGATACCAGAAGCAGATGGCCGGAGAGATGCTCAAGATAGCCCGGGCTGCTGACCTTCCAACCCTTGCAGTTGGTGGAGCCTATAACTTCTGGGCAGACTATCTCAATTTCAAGAAAAAAAACTGGCAGAGCTATTATTCCATCAATCTTGTTTTGACAGTTCCCATCTTCAATGGCTTTGCCAATGCGGCCAAGGTCGCTCAGTCCAAGGCCATGATCAGAGAAATTGATTTCAGCCAGAAAGGTCTAGCTGAGATGATCAAGTTTGAGGTCAGGCAGGCCTTATTGAATTTAAACCAAGCCAAAGAAAGCCTGCTTTCCCAGGAGAAAAATGTCGAACAGGCCCAGGAAACTGTGAGGATTGCTGAGTTGAATTTTTCTGAAGGTCTGGCCACAACTCTGGATGTGAGTTCTGCCCAGGTCGCATTAACCCAAGCTAAAACAAATTATTCTCAGGCACTCTTTGACTATGTCCTATCTCTCGCTCAATTAGAAAAAGCCATAGGAAGTGGCTGGAATGAGTAGGATTAAAGGAGGAATCGCATGAAAAGATTCTTGAATCTCAAGGGACTTGTTGTTTTGCTCCTTGTCTTTTCTCTTTTTTCCTGTCGCTCTCCAAGAACGAAAGAGAAGGCCAAAGAAGAGACATTAGGAGCCTCCGCAGTGAAAGTTATCAAGGTCAAGAGGCAGAGAATTTCCGAAAAGCTTTCTTATACTGGCACACTTGAAGCTTCGCAAAAAATAAATATCACTCCTGACATCGGAGGAAAGATTGCCGCAATCTATGTCGATGAGGGGGACAGAGTCAGCAAAGGCCAGATTCTGGCAGAGCTCGATACTGCAGCCCTCCGCCTCCAGCTCAAACAGACTGAAGCTGCCTTTGCTGTGGCGGAAGCGAGTTTCAAAGATGCCGAGAGAAACAAGGAAAGAATGGATCGCTTGATCAAGGAAAATGCTGTCTCAGAGCAACAGTATGAGAAAATCAAGCTCGCCTTTGAGGCGGCTTCTGCTCAGCTCGAACAGGCTCAGGCTGCCCTGAACCTGGTCCTCCACAATCTGGATGTTTCCATGATGAAAGCTCCTTTCAGCGGAGTCATCGCTTCTAAAAATTCAAATGTCGGGGATGTCATCAACCCGATGATGGGAAGCTTTTCTCCTGTGAGTGGCGTGCTGACACTGGTAGACTTTTCCCAGGTTAAAATCACTGTTGGCGTTTCTCAGAATGATATTCTTCGTGTCAGAAAAGGCCAATCGGCCAGTCTCAAAGTCGCATCTCATCCTGACCGAGTCTTTCAAGGGATTGTGAATCTTGTCAATCTCGCTGCTGATTCCCTATCCAAGAAATTCAACGTTGAAGCAGTCTTCAATAACCCGGATCATGTTCTCAGGCCAGGAACCTTTGGGGAGATCACTCTTGAAGTGAGCACTCATGAAGATGCGCTAGTCCTTCCTCAAAAAGCCATCATCGAGGGGAAATATGTCTTCCTTGCCCAGGGGAACCGGGCGGAGAAAAGAGAGGTTACACTTGGACTTCAGAATACAGATCTGGTCGAAGTCATTACTGGCGTCAGAGAAGGAGACCTAGTTATCATTGAAGGAAACTTTGGCCTTGAAAATGGAGCTGAGATTAAAATACAAGAAGAGGTGACAAAATGAAACTCCCTGAATTTTCAGTTCGCAGACGTGTTACGGCATCCATGATGATCATGATTCTGGTTGTCGTGGGTTTGATTGCCCTTTCAAGACTTGGCCTGGATTTTTTCCCGGACATTGAATTTCCAACAGTCTCTACAGTCACGACCTATCGGGGTGCTTCCTCGGAGGATATTGAAAACACGATTACTAAGCCTCTGGAGCAGGTGATAAGCTCTGTCAACCGGGTCAAGAAAGTCACATCCGTGACCCAGGAAGGTATTTCTCTGGTCATGGCGGAATTCGAGTGGGGAACAAACCTGGATTTTGCTGCTCAGGATATCAGAGATCAAATTGCCCTCTACAAAACCTATCTTCCTGAGGAGGCATCGGATCCGCTGGTGGTCAAGTTCAATTTAGGCCAGATGCCCATCATCTTCTATGGCATTATCGCTCCCATGCCTACTTTTGAGCTCAAGAAATTCATTGAGGATGAGGTGGCTCCTCGTCTGGAGAGGATTGATGGTGTGGCCTCTGCTCAGGTCTTCACCACTGATGTCAGAGAGATTCTGGTTGACATCGATAAATCCGCTCTTGAATCTCGCAATCTCTCTTTAGACCAAATTCTGCTTGGCCTCCGGGCAGAGAATCTGAATCTTCCTGCTGGCAATATTGTTGAAAGACATTCTGATTTCTTGGTTAGAACCCTCGGCGAATTCAAGTCTTTAGATGATATCCGCCGCACAGTTGTCGGCTCCACCCAGCAGGGACAGATCATCTATCTCGAGGACATTGCCGATGTCAAGGATACCTTAAGGGAAGTCCGCTCTGTGGCTCGCATCCAGCGACAGAAAGGAGTCTTCCTGATTATTAACAAGCGCTCAGGAGCAAATACAGCCATTACCGGAGAGGCTGTCAAGCGAGAGCTGGCCACGATAAGAAAGACTCTCCCGGCCAATATCGAGTTTTATGCGGCCATGGATCAGTCAGAGATGATTCAGCGGGTAACAAAGCGCACTGTGGACAATGCTTGGCAGGGAGGAATCCTGGCTATCATTCTTATTTTTCTTTTTCTCCTTAACTGGAGGCCAACCTTGATCATCGCCCTGGCCATACCTCTTTCCATTGTCACCACTTTTATTGCCATTTATCTCGCCGGCTACACACTCAATTTGCTGACTCTGGGAGGATTGGCATTGGGCGTGGGCATGCTTGTGGATAATGCTATTGTTGTCATTGAAAATACTTTCCGTCATATCCAAGAAGGAAAAGAGAGGAGGGAGGCAGCCGTAGTCGGCGCATCTGAAGTGGGAATGGCCATCACCGCTTCCACTCTGACGACTATTGTTGTCTTTTTGCCTGTCGTCTTTGCTTCAGGAATCACAGCTAGACTCACCCGAGGGCTCGCCTTAGCTATTGCTTTCTCCTTAATCGCTTCTCTTTTTGTTGCTCTGACGATAGTTCCTTTGTTCGTTTCTCTTTTCTTTAAATCAAAAATAGAGGATCCCAAAGCAGGAAAAAAATTACTCTGGCGAGAATTTACAGGAGCCAAGAATTTCTACCGCAACTTATTGCATAAAGCCCTCCAACGGAAATGGTTGGTCTTAGGTGGCGCCATAGGCCTTTTTGTTCTCTCCATAGCCATCATCCCCTTTCTGGGGACAGAGTTTATGCCCTCCACGGACAGGGATATGATCCTTCTCAGAGTCAAATTGCCTGTCGGCACTTCTCTTGAGGAGACAAACCGCGTCATGTCCTTGGTCGAGAATTTGATGACTCAGCAGCCAGAGATATCGATTCTCTCAGTCCAGGCCGGCTCTCCTGGAGAGGAAAGCGCATCTGATATGGCTTTTGGAATGAGCAGTGCTGGATCGCATGAGGGATTTATTTGGGCTGGACTGGTTCACAAGAGCCAAAGAAAACTTTCCGACGCTGAAGTTATGGAAAAGATACGAACTAAGCTTCCTCGCCTAGAAAACACGAAATTTGAATCCGTTGATATCGAACAGATGATGATGGGCGGTGCCCAGGCTCCTGTTGAAATAAAAATTTTTGGAACAGATCTTGATCAACTAAAGAGAATCGCTGATGCTGTTGTCGCCAAAATAAGTGATGTCCAGGGTTTAAGAGACCTGACTCACAGCTTGGCCAAAGGCAAGCCAGAGTATCAGATAAAAATCGACCGGGAAAGAGCTTCCCAGCTTGGTCTTATGCTCAGCCAGGTGGCCAATACTGTCCAGACAGCGACCTTGGGCAAAGTGGCAACTCGCTACCGGGAAGGTAACGAGGAGGTGGATATCCGCGTCCGCTTCAAAGAGCAATTCAGGAATAGCTTAGATGAGATTAAAAATATTCCTCTCATAACTCCGCTCAACAAGACAGTCTATTTAGACCAGATTGTGGCAATCGAGAAAGGAGAAGGCCCAATCCAGATCACGAGAGAAAATCAGGCCCGCCGCATCTCGGTCGTAGCGAACATCGCGGGGAGGAATTTGGGAAGCGTTGTCAGAGATATTAAGAGAAGGATTGAAGGTTTGGAGAAGACTTTGCCTGCAGGATATTTTATCGAATATGGTGGCGCCTACGAACAGATGAGTGAGGCCTTTGTTGTCCTTGCTGGTGCTCTGGCTTTATCATTACTTCTCATTTACATGGTCATGGCTTCCGAGTTTGAGAATTTTCTCCATCCCTTTGTCATCATGTTCACTATCCCTCTCGGACTCATCGGAGTGGTCTTGGGTCTTATCATTGCAGGAAGACCCGTTAATCTGCCTGTCTGGATTGGCTTTATCCTGTTAGGAGGAATTGCCGTCAATAACGGGATTGTTATGATTGACTATGTCAATCAACTGATTAGGAAAGGGATAGAAAAGAGGGAAGCAGTTCTCCTCGGTTGTGCGACCCGACTGAGGCCAGTATTGCTCACTGCTCTGACCACAATTCTGGGCATGTTGCCAATGGCTTTGAGCACATCAGAAGGAGCAGAGATGAGAGCTCCTTTGGCGATCACTGTCATGGGTGGTCTGACAGCAACAACTTTTCTGACCTTGTTCGTCGTTCCCATCATCTACAGCATGGTTAATCGGATCTCCTTTAAAAAGGCTTAATTGCGAACTTAAAGATTCCTGATCTCAGAGATTATCCGAGCAAGCTCTTGGAGATAATCTAAACCTTATATCTTAAAAAAGCACCTATTTTTCCATACCTGTCGAGTTTTGAAGGAGGCATGATGTGCTTCACCAGGCAGTTTTTTTTCATGGCTGCCTCTATGGCCTCATCGATAACATCCAGCACAGGTTCTGTTTTTCTCTGGCAGGAAGTACAGCGGAGCTCATCGACAAAGAGGAGATGGCAGTGAGGACAGATTCTTCCCGGCTTTGAGAAGTTTCGGGTGACGACCAGAGTTTGAGCTTCATAACGGTTGAGGCTCCCCAATGTCTCTCTTAAGCCAGAAACAGCAAGACCTCCTCTTTCCAGCTCAGAGACAAGCCTGTGAACAATCTCGTCTTCCTCTTCTTTCTTCAATTTCTTCTCAAGTTCCAGAGACTCTTTGAGAACTCTGTCAGGAGAGTCAGAGAGTAGAGCTTTGAGTCTCGCCTTCAATCGGGTTCTGAGATAAGTATGGAGATAGGATTCGAGATCAGAATAGTATTCGTCCTTCGAGCCCAGAAAGAGCCAATCAAACTGCTTCTTTTTGAAAAAATCAAAGGTTATCTGGGCCGCTTTCTTGAAATGCTCTTGGAGATGGGCATTGATGTGTCTTTCGATGCGTTTTGCCGCGGTCCCTTCAAATCCACCTTCTTTAACCTGAGCGGGGACATCACTTGTGATTGCTTCAAGGAGAGTGATTTCTCCCATATAGATTTCATACCACTTGGCCTCCCGGCGGTCGATAAGGAGAGCACAGAGGCAATGGTATTCATCGAGAATGGCAGTGAGGGGCCGGACATAAGGATTAAGGTCAAAAATAATTCTATTTCGAGGAGGATTAGGAAGATCGAAAATCTCCCAGAAATTTTGATTGCTGCAGGAAAAAATGGCTAGGCCGGCAAAGTTATAAGAGCCAAGGTTCTCAGAGCAAAATTTGTTGATTTTTTCCAGATCCTTAAAAAGGGATTCTTTTTTCTCCTTGCTTGTGTCCATGGCCTCAAGCCTGGCTTTGCTATCGCTGAGAAGGTTTTTGAGAGAGAGTGCGATCTCTTTTTTTGTCTGCCGGCTTTTGTCAGTATCCAGATAGAAGGATGTGGTTAGAAAATTTTCGGCCTTGAATTTAGAGAGGCTTTCGATTTGATCCCTGCTCAAAAGTTTCATCGAACCTCCTTTTTGAAATAAAAATAGGCCAAATAAAAAATTCCTGCGTTTAATGTCACATGGCGGGAAATTTATTTATCTTTAGTCTTTAAGATAAGGGCAGACCTTGGATTTGTCAAGCTCTTGGCCTTTACCTTTTTTGAATTAGCGACTATAATTTTAAAAGTAAATTGGGTTGCGGAAGTGGCGGAATTGGTAGACGCGTAAGCCTCAGGAGTTTATGGTCGTTGAGACCGTGTGGGTTCGAGTCCCACCTTCCGCATTAGAAAAACAAATTGCATTCATGCCTTCTCAGAGGGAAATTCTTCTCATCAATCCCTGGATTTATGATTTTACAGCTTATGATTACTGGCTGAAGCCATTAGGGCTTCTCTATATTGCCTCTATTCTCAAAGAGCACACGAGTTGCCATTTAAGCTTTATCGACTGCCTTGACCGGCATCATCCTCTTTTGGAAAAAAAATTAAAAGAAAAGCCTGATGGGAGAGGGTCTTTCCCAAAGGAAGGAGTTCCCAAGCCCGAAGTTCTAAAAAAGGTTCCCAGGAAATACTCCCGCTACGGAATCCCTATTTCTCTTTTTCTCCATGAGCTCAGCCAGACGCCGAGGCCTGACCTTGTCCTCATGACCTGCACCATGACCTATTGGTATCCAGGTGTTCAGCTTACTGCGGAACTCATCCGCAAGACGTTTGGCCATGTTCCTATTGTTTTGGGAGGGATTTATGCCTCATTGATGCCAGAACATGCACATCTCTTCTCTGGGGCTGATCTTGTCATCAAAGGAGCTGGCGAGAACGAGATTCTCCCCCTGCTCAGGAATTTGCTCGGAGTCGGCTTTTGCAGAGAAGTAGAGTTTAAGACTTTTGAAGAACTTCCCAGCCCTGCCTTCGATTTCCTCAGAGACAAAGAAGCGCTTCCTCTTCTGACTTCAAGAGGCTGTCCGTTCAAGTGCACTTTTTGCGCAAGTGGTCTGCTCTATAAACGTTTTGAACAGAGATCGCCCTCCTCTGTTGTTTCAGAAATCGAGTACTTTTACGAGCAATACAAGACAAGAAATTTTGCCTTTTATGATGATGCCCTTCTCCTCGACAAGGAAAAACATATTGTGCCCATCCTGAAGGAAATCGTCCGCAGAAAACTGCCTTTGACCTTTCATTCTCCCAACGGACTTCATGTCCGCGAGATTGACTCTGAGCTAGCTGTTCTTTTTAAAGAGGCAGGTGTCCAGTCTCTTTTTCTCAGCCAGGAGTCATTTGATGAGAAGCTGCTTGAGAAATCATGCCAAAAAGTTGGAGCTGGAGACCTGGAGAAAGCTTTAGTCAATCTGGAGAAGGCCGGATACAGGAGCGAGGATATCAATGTCTATCTCATCGTCGGCCTTCCTGGTCAGGATGTCTCTGGAATAAAAAAGAGTATTCTCCAGGTTCTCCGGCTGGGAGCGAGACCAAGGCTGGCCTATTTTTCTCCAGTTCCAGGAACCGAGGAGTGGGAGAATCTGATCAAAAAGGGCTATCTGCCTCAGGATGCAGATCCACTCCTTCATAACAAGCTGACCTTTCCCTATCTCTGGGGAGATTTTTCTCCAGAAGATTTTCTCTCTCTAAGAAGGCTTTTGAATGAGCCCTGATCTCCCCCCGATAGGAAAATAAAGATGTGGCCCGGACGGTCCCTGCGTGTTTGAAGGCCTAGGGGGGCGGGTGGGTTCGGTCAAGAACACGCAGGAACTGGCCGGGCCTCCCATGAGTGATACTTGCGCTCTTACATCTTAATCCATTTGAAGAGTGAAACGAGTTGAGCTATACTAAATTATAAAGAATAGTAAATAGAAAAAGAGGAGTTCCCGAATGAAAAATAAGTCGGCTTTCATTTTTCTTTCCTTGGCTATGTTTTTCTTCACTGAAGGAATAAAAGCCGATAAAGATAAACTCCCTCCTCGCTACCAGAAGTGGCTGGACGAAGAGGTCATTTATATCATCACTCCTATGGAAAAGGAAGTTTTTCTGCAGCTCAAAACAGACAGGGAAAGGGATCTTTTTATCGAAGCTTTCTGGAAACATCGCGACCCCACGCCTTCCAACGAAGAAAACGAATTCAAGAATGAGCACTATCGCCGGATAAACTATGCCAACCACTTTTTCGGTCGGGGTTCGCCCATTGCGGGCTGGAGAACAGACCGGGGCCGTGTCTATATCCTCCTCGGTGAACCTAATGATATTCAAAGGCTTGAAGGGAAGAGTGCGACCTACCCTGCGGAGATCTGGTTCTATCAAGGAAAAGTAGAATTGGGTCTTCCCCCAGGATTTAACCTTGTCTTTTTCCAACAGGGAGGAGTCGGAGACTACAAGCTCTACAGTCCTCTCAGAGATGGGCCTCAGGCCTTAATGACCTCCTACTACGGTGACCCCATCGATTATTTAAGTGCTTACCAACAACTCAGAGAGTATGAGCCCACCCTGGCGGATGTTTCGCTTTCTCTTATTCCTGGAGAAGAGTCAGCATCTCTGGGCCGGCCTTCGCTTTCTTCGGATCTCTTGCTTCAAAGAGTTGAAATGGCTCCTCTCCGTCAGGTCGAAGAGAGATATGCTCAAAAATTCCTTCAGTACAAAGACATCGTCGAAGTAGAGTACACAGCCAATTATATTAACAGCGATTCCCAGGTCAAAGTGATCAAAGAGCCTTCAGGAATGTATTTTGTCCATTATGCTCTTGAACCGGAAAGGCTTTCTGTCAATCTCTATGAAAATAAATACTATACAACCCTGAAGGTCAACGCCACAGTCCGGGATTCAGCTGGGAAAATTATCTTCCAGTTTGAGAAGTCCATTCCTCTTGATTTTGATGAAGAGAAAATGAGGGGAGTCAGCCGCCAGCCGATGAACATCCTTGATATGTTTCCCTTAATCCCTGGAAATTATAAGCTTTCCATCCTGGTCAAAAATGAGGCCTGCGAAGAGTTCACTTCTGTGGAGAAAAACATTATTATCCCCCAGGAAGAAGGGCTTCAGATGTCTTCTCTTCTCCTTGGTTATAAGGTGATAAAAGTCGAGCCAAAATCGAAAAAGCTCAAACCTTTCCAGTTAGGATCTCGTCAGGTCTATTCCCAGCCCAACCGGGTATTTCTCAAGGGAGACACTCTTTTCGTTGCTTTTCAGATTCACGGCTTGAGCCAGGATTTCAAGCAGAATGGAGAAGTCAAGT
>Ga0129297_10000556_pt1 | contig 18037 bp, 16 predicted proteins | sample I18A1metaG_FD_94708 | JGI IMG/M metagenome (GOLD analysis project Ga0129297, IMG submission 94708) | Lake sediment bacterial and archeal communities from Gulf of Boni, Indonesia to study Microbial Dark Matter (Phase II) - ​I18A1 metaG | ecosystem: Environmental > Aquatic > Freshwater > Lake >... | reverse complement strand
GATAAACACCTAGAATATAACAGGGTTATACAACTGGTATATATAGATTTGGATTACATAAGCTATTCAGCTTCTTCCAACGCGTCACCACCACTGGATTAGCCTTCAAACGTAAATCTAAAGGCTCGGGTTAAGCGAAAGTTTTATACGAAAAATTGTGGAAATGGTATATGGTGATTCCATTTGGAAGTTGCGATTGATAAGCAAGGACGTATAGTTATACCGAAAGAGGTTATGGAGAAGTACGGTCTTTCTGAAGAGCTTCTTCATTTTGGATACGTTTATTTACGAACACTTCTAATAGGTAGTAGCAAAGTAAAAGATGTTTAAAATATGGCTACGAGATTAAAACGGTACATCGAACTTAACAATAAGTACCTTAAAGACGCGGAAGCTGCTTTAGCTAGAAGGGATTATCTGCAAGCATCCGAAAAGCTCTGGGGAGCGGCAGCTCAAGCTGTAAAGGCAACAGCCGCGAAAAGGGGGATGGTCATTCGGAGCCATGAGAGGCTATGGGATTTCGTTGAAAGGCTGGATCAAGATTACCCAGACTGGCGTCTAGCTGAGAAATTCTCTGTAGCAAGCGCCCTTCACACAAACTTTTATGAGGGTTGGATGCCGCCAAGAGTAGTTGAGAGGAACGCCGAGTCCGTCAAAGAGCTTATTGAAAGATTAGTCTCACTTATCTAGCATGGCATGATGTGATGAAAGAGTTTATGAAGAAAAAGAAAGGAGGCGGACAAATGTTGGTTGAAAGAGACATTCGTATAAAACCAGAAGATTTGAAACATTTTATCATTTTTTAGGGACGAAATTTGTAGACAGAAGAGTCATGTCGTGACATACGTGGTGACAGGAAGAGAAGTTGTATGAATGTATGAAGATAAACATGAGGAGAAAATATGAAAAAAGTACTACTCCTATTGGCGAATGGCTTTGAAGCATATGAAGCAAGTGTTTTTACAGATGTTCTGGGTTGGAGCAAGGCTTTTGGAGATGTCCCAGTTGAAGTAACTACCGCTGGCAGACGCCAAAAGCTGAAGTGTACTTGGAACTTCACTGTCATCCCCGAGACTCAAATAGGTGAAGTCAGTGTGAAAGATTTCGATGCCTTGGCAATCCCTGGAGGCTTTGAGAAGGCAGGGTTTTATGACGATGCGTACGATGAGGATTTTCTCAAACTGATCAAAGCCTTTAATGAAGAAAAGAAGATCATAGCATCAGTATGCGTAGGTGCTTTGCCAATAGGTAAAAGTGGTATTCTAAAAGGACGAAAAGCCACAACATATCATTTGCTTGATGGAATTAGGAGGAAGCAGCTAGCAGAATTCGGGGTGGAAGTTCTCGATCAGCATGTTGTTCTAGACAGGAATATTATCACTTCTTCCTCTCCTGCAACGGCGTTAGACGTCGCGTTCAAATTGTTAGAAATGTTGACATCAAAAGAGAACTGCGAAAAGGTAAAGAAATGGATGGGGTTTTGAGATGTTTGGTGCGGGTGATGGGATTTGAACCCATGTTCAGCGAGTCTGCAGCCTGCCGACTGAACCGCTCGGACCACCCTGGAATACACGATCTTGAGAACAATAGACAATTAGCTGTTGTACGTCATCTTTGCTCATTCTTCTCGAGTATGTCAAGCATCTCGCTTACGGTCACGATTCTTATCCCTTTGAACTCTCTTATGGGTATTAAGTGCTTGTCACCTGAGACAACGTAGTCTGCCTTACCACTATATGCAGTGTTCAGGACAACGTTATCCCTTAGGTCTTCCTTCAGAACCTTGAACTTGCTTCTGACCTTAACTAGGGCGGTTCTACTGCCGATGTATCTAAGGAATCTATCAACGTCTCTGCTGCTAACGTATCTGGCAATCCTTTTCTCAGTTAGAACTGAAGTCAATTCGTCCATCAGAATATTGGAACTTATCAGTCTAACCTTTATACCGTCTATCCTCAGAATCAGCTCGTGGGGCTTGCCCCTTCTTATAAGGGAGGAGACGAGAACATTTGTGTCCGCAACTATCTTGAGCATCTACTTTCCTTTGTATGTTGTTTTTGCTCTGTAGTCATGTATTATCTGGTCTATCTCCTCCTCCGTCATCTCACCGTACTTCTCAATTCTTTTTTCAACCCTTTTGAATATTGACTCTAATTCTCTTCTCTCATGCTCAAGATCCAGCTTTTTCATGACCACAACATCGCCTCTTCTAATCACTAGCAACTTTGTTTTGGGCTTGAGTCCCAGCTTCACTCTCACCTCTTTAGGTATGACTACCTGTCCCCTCTCTCCCATAACTGTAACCTCTTGCTCCATGGTCTCACGGTATGAAATTCATACTTCTCACTATTTATAGTTTTCCACTCTCTCCCAAACTTATACGAGGAGAAATGTTAGAAAGAGAGGATCAGAGGAAGAAAATGTTTTTCCAGCTCATCCTTATGTTGATAAAGCTGTAACTAAGCCACGCATTGCACATAGTCCAAACCGAACACCTAGCGGGCTAATCTAAAGTTATTCCATACTTCCCTCGTTCCATCTCATTGGTAATTAGTTTGCTCATCTCCACCATATCTAATCGTATCATCAATTCTTCCTGACCTGAGCAAAGAGTCGAGGATGGGATTTGAACCCACGACCTGTTGGTGGTATCTACCGCAAATCCCTTTTTTATTTATTGGGTTCGGTATCATTGGAGGGATACGTTTAAGGAGAATATTGAGAAAGTACCTATATTCCGCGAGAACGCTAACATTATTCTTTCGCTACATGTGGCGAAGCAGAGGGTTTTGCTGGCTTTACGGTTTATTGGAATAATTCTGTGTCAAAGCTTTATTGAAAGCCTGCGAAAGACTAGAGGGCTCATTTTTTTCTGTTACATAGCACATGGCACTCGAGTTTTCAGATAAGCGTCCATGCAGCTGCTAAGGCTCCATATTCTGCTCTTTTCATGTCCCCAGCGCATCCGATCACGATTACGTCGTTCTCTTCAAGGTTCATCAGCCTACTTATTTGACCAAAGGCACGCGGATAGTCTTTAGCTAAGTCTCCGCTAACCATAGGCGCGACTAACTTTTTAGTCTTAAAGACGAGCGTTACTGCCCCTTCAGCCCCTACAGCAACAGCAGCGTCTCGTTGTTCTAGACCATGCCTAACTTTATCGCCACAGCCTTTAACCTGCACAGCAACACTATACGGCGCAAGCGTCAAATCGTTCTTTATGAGCCTAGCTTTTTGGGGGATGATCAGCTGGAACCTATTCCATAATTCCATACCCCTCTTCGTAAGAGAACAACCAAGCTTAGATGTACTGATCACTCCAGAATCTTTCAATCGGTTAATTAATGTGCGAATTACCCCTCCTCCGATCTCAAGCTCCTCCGCCAACTTTCCACGACCAATTGGGCCTTTTTTAGCAATCAAATCGAGTACCATCAACAGATCGAAAACGGTAAAAGAAGGATGAGGCCCCGGAGCCTTCTGCACCGATAAGTCTCTTAAAAACTCCTTAATCATACTTACACCAAAATACTATTGGAAGTATAAAGTTTTATTCTTTGCCCTGAAAAGCTATTAGATCCCAGACATTTCTATGGATTCCGCATGTTCGTATCTCAGGAGAGCCGTTAAGAGAAAAATATTGCAATTAACTACCTGATTACTGGGGGAAATTCAAGACTGTGCAAGAAGATGCTTTCCGTACTTTTTATTGGTTTCCAGCATAACTAAGAAGTTTTCTAGTTTGACGCCTGAGTGTATAGAGTTGCTGGAGCTTAAGACATGGCCGCCTCCTGGGGAGGCGTCTCTGATGCACCGTTCAGTTTCTTGAATGACATCCTCTTCAGAGCCGTAGACAAGAGTCATGGCACAGTCCACATTTCCTAGTAGGCAGATCTTATCGCCGTACAACCTCTTAAGCCGAGCGATGTCCATTCCCGCGCGAGGGTCGATAGCGTGGTATCCATCTATTCCCGACTCGAGTAAGAACGCGTATTCAATGGATTCCACATTTCCATCCGTGTGCTTAACAAAGGGCACACCAAGATTGTGGCAAGTCTTCACATGCTGCTTAAGAGAAGGAAATATGAATTCCATAAAATGCTTCGGAGAGAAGAAAGGGCCATGATCATAGGCCCAGTCTGCACCGCCCCATATGGCTTCAGCCCCGGCGTCCACTAGAGCCTTTATAGATTCGACAGATCTCCTAGTGCTTTCGTGAATCAGCCTTTTAATGAGATCCGGTTTTATATAAAGGCATTGTAGAAAGAGAGATAACCATGTGGCATGGCTCACTGGGAAGGTTCCGTCCGCGCTTGCCATCAACAGCATTTCGCCGCCAACATTTTTCCTAGCATATTCAACGGATTCAAGTTGGCTAGCATCTACACCTACATCTTCGCCTTCAAGTTGTTCCACGTACTCCTCTAGGGCCGGTAGCCCTTTCACACCTATGGTTGATTCATACTCAGTCATCATGTCGCTCTCAGGACTGTAACGAACCTTCGAGTAGAACCCTTCGGAGATGTAAAGTTCTCTGGGAACCGCCCTATAAACGGCGTACATGAATTCGTTTTGCTTGATCTGTTTCGGAGGCACGTATTTCTCGGCTACGCATAATCCTACGGTGAGGATGTCTAGATCTAGCTTTCGATAGATCTCTATCTGATCCCGCACCGAATCGATTACAAGCTTTTTACGCTTGCCCTCAATTAACAAGTCAACTGAAGCCAATTTATTTCCATAAATTGTTGGCCTCCCAAGAATCTTGGAGCCAACAGGAGAGTTTACAAGGAGCTCAAACATAGGTGTCCGATCAGGTTCTTCAAGATGGAGAGCTGATAGGGCTCTCTCACGAGAATTGGTCATCCTAAATACCTCATGTATAAATTGAAGAATCGATTCTTAAACCTTTTTTGAATAGCAACACGACTTACAAGTATCGAGAGTTAATAAGCATCCAGGAAACTTTAACTCTTTTCTGTTTCGGATATCGCCTTCACAAATTTTTCAGAGACTTCTATAAGCCTTATTGAAGATGTCTATTTCTAGCACCTAATATTAGTTCAAAGAGAGTGCGAATAACTCATCTCTTAACGGATGATTTTTCTCTATGTAACACTCCGAATTGATGCCAACAGAGAACAATTAGTAAAAAAAGTTCCGAAAAATGCTTTCTCCTGAATTTATTAAATCTCCCAGCAGTTTTCCAATCATGGAAAAGATTGTGTGGAGATTGTTGGACAGTTCGAACAGTCTCGTGGGCTTCTTCTTTGTAGAAGATGGTAAAATGATTCTCGAAGATCTACAGGGTAACCAGTTTGAGGTTACTTCTAAAACGACTTTGAAACAGGCAGTCAGGATCATTCTACACAAACAATCAACAGTATGTTAGAATGTAGGAGTTTCTTTCTTTTATCGCTGGTACTCGCTTTTATCGGTTACGCTGTGTTCATTTGTGTCTAAAGGCAAGGACTACGTATTGGTATATTAAGCATCATATGGCGACAAGATTAAATGGTGTTATGTAGGTAAGTTCAATAAGCTACAAGAACAGCGTAAAAATTGATGCACAAAATACACGAAACCTAAATAACGAAGAATCAACTTTTAAATCTGGAAGTAAAGTCATGTCTCTAGGGGCCCGTAGCTCAGTAAGGATAGAGCACCGGGCTTTTAAGCCGCAAAGAAACCCGGGGGTCGCGGGTTCAATTCCCGCCGGGCCCGCCACATAGTATTAGCTGAAATCGTCTGGGGAAAAATATGCCTATTCCAATATGAGTTTCGGGAATATTTCTGATAATCGGCCTTATCAGAATGTAGCTGTTTAGGATAGACACAAATGCGACAAGAACTAGAATATTGGAGACATGACCTACATCATCATTTAGCTCATATTTTCTTGTGTGGTGAAGATGAGAATAAGAAGAATGTGGAGGTTTGAATAATTACCAAAGAAAGCAATGTCTATCGGCTCTGTAGAATTGTCGACTCGCTGGTTCTACCGGGATCATCGTTGTTATCTGTATGCTGCTTTTCTATGCTTTACTTTGTATAGTGTGACCACGTTCTCGCGTTCATCTATCGATTATATAGAGGATTCTGTAATCTCCGATTCTTAGGCTCCATTTGCCTGAGAGTTCTCCTTTGAGGGGTTTTCCGAGGTGAGGGTTGGCCTGAAGATTTCTAATAGCGAAATCTAGTCTTTTCTTCAGTTGGGTGTCAAACTCACGGAAGTCCTTTTCAAATGTTCTGGTCACTTTGAGGCTATATTTCTCCAGATTGTTCCAGCTCCTCGATAAACTCGTTGTAGCTTCTAACCCTTCCAGCTTTAACGTCTTCTTCGGCTTCTTCGATCGATTTCATTGTATCCTTGTCCTCCAAAATATCGAGTGTTTCGATAACTTCCTCAAGTAGACTGCTCACCTTCAAAAGTAGGGCACGATCCTCATCAGTTAAGAGAGTGCTACTTCTGGACATGAATTCACCAAACCTATATTTCATACTTCCGTATTTTAACATATCCGTTCTTCTTCTTTGAGACGGAAATATCAGTTGCCCGTTGATTGGGATAACCTTTGGAGAAGATTTCTTAAACGTACATGCCTTACGTGCAGGAAATAGCCAGTCTATATCAAAATTTTACGGGAAACATAGCCTAGAACGCTGCGATTTCAGCTCATTTTGGCTATAAAGGCGAGGGTGTGAACGAGGGTATGAATCTAAGTGGGCCCGTCATTCCGACCTAAATCAGTCAGGGATTTCCTCATTTTGAGAAGATATAATCTTTAAGGTTAACTAAATATTTATTTGTTCAAGCGTTAAACGTAACCAAAGAGATGATTGAATTATGAGTTATGATTATGATGCTAAGCTTGAGAACCTTTTAGAGAAGCTTCAAGCGAGAAGCCAAGAGATAAAAAACTATCGGGACAAATTGAAGTGGAAGTTTTTCCAAGGCAGCGCCACAGGTGCTTATAAGTTGGATTTCGACGATTCCTTGTGGAAAGAGATTGGTCTTCCACTATTAATTGATGCTCGGAAGGGTGAAAGCTGGCTTAGATGCGAAGTAATCGTCCCCTCTAGTATAGCTGGGATAGAAGTCTTAGGTTCCGTTGCTAAACTTTCTTCATCCATTATCCTAGGCGGGTCAGAGATCTTCGCAAATTCTAGGCGGGTCTTACGGGCTGAGTACTGGACTGAGCTGAGGGGACTAAAAATAGTGCTGAAGGATGGGGTTAAGCCCCAGGAAAGATTTCTGGTTGCTGTTCACATTTTACCGCACCATGAGCCTATTCGCATTCCTGTCTTTACCTTAACATACAGCCAGGTTGAGAAGGCGGCTTTTGAAACAGATTCATTCATTCAAGAACTCAGGTTCGTCAAAAAAATCAGAGAAGACGTAGTCAGACAAGTAGTTAAGGAGTTTAACCTAGAAGTTCTTAATAAAAAACCTTCAGAGTTAGTTATGGAGATCGAAAAAGCCAGAAGCATCCTTTCAAAGGCTTTGCAGGCAGCTAAAGAGTTTAAGGTTCATCTGGTAGGGCACGCGCACATAGACATGAACTGGCTCTGGCCTTGGAAAGACACAGTCGACACCATAAAAGGAACCTTTAAAACGATGGTTAACCTCATGAACCGAAGCCCTGACCTGCAATTCTCTCAAAGCCAAGCCGTCACCTACAGAGTTGCCGAGGAAGAATTCCCAGAAGTCTTCGAGGCGATTAGGAGAAACGTGAAGGCTGGAAGGTGGGAAGTAACCGCTGCGGCATGGGTTGAAGGAGACCTCAACATGGGAGAAACCGAAGCCCTTGTTAGACAAATTCTGTACGGAAAGCGTTACGTTAAGGAGAAGTTCGGGGTTGAACCCGAAATATGCTGGGAACCCGACACTTTTGGGCACATATGGACTTATCCTCAAATATTAAGGAAGAGCGGCATAAAGTACTACTATTTTATGAGGTGCGGTAAGGGATATCCGCTGTTCTGGTGGGAGGGACCTGACGGCTCCAGGGTTCTAGCCTTTACAAGCATCTACAACAATTTTGTGACCCCCGAGAATGTGGTTGAAATCTCCCAGAAGATATTCGATAAGTATCGATTAAAGACGAGCATGTTCGTGTACGGAGTTGGGGATCATGGCGGAGGCCCGACGATAGAAGATGTAGAAGCTGCCCACGAGATTCAGAAGAAACTAGGTCTGCCAAAGATCGTCTTCAGCTCTGCTCAAAGCTTCTTCAAGGAGGTTGAACCGCAACTTGACGGCGTCTCTATTCCAGTCGTTAAAGACGAGTTGAACCCGGTCTTCGACGGATGCTACACTACTCATAGTGATATAAAACGCTACAACAGGATCTGCGAGAGGCTGCTCGTGGATGCCGAAAAGTTCTGCGCCATATTAGGCGCGTATCCAAGGGAAGAGCTCCACAAAGCATGGCTCAATGCATTATTCAACCAGTTCCATGACATCCTCGATGGTAGCGGCATCCATGAAGCATACGTTTATCCGCATGAACTAGCTGAAGAGACGATACGTATAGCCCAAAACGCCGTAAGAAAGTCGATAGAGAAGATCGCTAAAGATATCAGCTTTTCAAAAGTTGGCATCCCAGTAGTTGTGTTCAACTCATTATCTTGGGACCGTGTTGACGTTGTGAAAGTTAAAGTTCCTAAGGACCTTATGCCTAAAAATCCGGTCGCTGTGTCCACAGAGGGTGAAAAGGTTCCGGTTCAAATAGAGGGAGATGAAGCCCTGTTCGTTGCCAAGGTTCCCCCCATAGGTTACAAGACTTATTACCTACGGGAAGGAGAAGCCGAAACAGGGAATTTGGCAAAGGAGAACAACCTCGAGAATGAGTTTTTCAAGGTTGAGTTGGATCCTGCTTCTGGCACGATAAGATCCATGTATGACAAGCTGAATGAGAGATTCGTGTTTAAAAAACAAGTGTACGACGCTACGATGCCGGAGGCAAGCAATCTCCTACAGGTATTGTATGAAGTGCCACATCCAATGTCAGCATGGATCATAGGCGAGATAAGCCGCATAGAGAATCTAGTAAGGGGCGCCGAGGTCAAATTGGTGGAAGACGGGCCGGTAAGAGCAACCGTAAAAGCGGTACATAAATATCACAACTCCGAGATCTCTCAGTGCATAAGCATCTATAGGGGCTTACCGCGGCTAGATTTCTTTACAGCAATAGATTGGAAGGAGGTTTCCGACGAGAAGACCGATGCGCCGATGTTGAAGGTCGCATTTACACCCATGCTCGGTAAGACTAAAGCCGTCTTCGAGATACCATTTGGCTATATTGAACGCCCATCAGACGGAAGAGAGGTACCTGCTCTCAGATGGGTCGACATCTCCGACGGAGAGTACGGCGTAAGCCTATTAAACGATTCAAAGTACGGATTTGATGTGAAAGGAAACACCGTGAGGATGACGCTTGTAAGGACGAGTTACAGTCCAGATCCGAGACCGGACTACGGAAAGCACGAGTTATTGTACTCCATCTACCCGCATAAAGGAGACTGGAAGAAGGCTCAGACCTTCAGAAGGGGATACGAAGTAAACCACCCCTTGGAATCTATCCTCGTAACAGATTCGTCTTCAAGGGGATCAATGCCCGAATCCAAAAGTTTCATCCAAGTAAAGCCTGAAAACGTGGTAATATCCTGCGTCAAGATGGCTGAAGACTCCAACGACACCGTAATAAGAATATACGATGCCACTGGACAAGGAGCTAAAGCAGAAGTTCTTATGGGCTTCGAGATTGAAGAAGCTTCAGAAGTCGACCTGATGGAAAGAGAGATTGATAAATCAAAACCTGAAGGAGAAAGAGTTACTGTAGACCTCAAACCCTTCGAGATAAAAACCTTACGCATCAGACGCTTTGACTAAAATTGCCTCAAAAGGCTTACTATAAGCTCCATTTTCTTATTTTCAAGTCTTTTCCCGAGAAAATGAAACGTCCGAACCAAAACCTTTTCTCTTGCTAGATAACTGCGGCCATTAGAAGATCCTGTAAAGCGGGTGAGATTTTGCCGGCTTTAGTCCGTACTGCTTTATGGCGTACGCTACGTAGCTGTTAAACATTGCGCAAACCGGAAAGACGTATTTTGCGTGTTCTATTGGCCCGAATAACAGAAAATCAGCACCGAGCGATGCGGGAAAAGCGAGTCCTGAACCGATGCACATTTTGCATGTTGTCTTGTCTAATTCCTTCAGCTTACCCCAGAGATCTATTGCATTACCGGATCCACAACCTGCTGGATAGCCGAACTCGCTTTTTACCAACAAAATAGCCCTGGTAGCTGGACCTAGATCCGGAGGATCAAGAACGCATGTATCAATAAGGATTTTTTCAATACCGCTTTCCTCCGATACATAAAGCAAAGATTTCTCCGTCCCACCTTTGATCAAGCTTAGCCGTCCTTCGATGGTTGGATTACGAAGGTTATATGTAAAGATGATTGCAGATTTCACCTTTGATCTCTTTAATACGTCAATCTCTGATGGGTTAGTGTTTTGATTTATCGAATTAAAGATAACTCTCTCATGCAAACCGACCTCTGAAACGTAGTTGACAGCTGCAATTCTGGCTTCCTCAGTTACACCATCAATAAGAAAGGGTGCGTCGGTCATCTCAGAGACAAAACTTATGTATTCTTCAAAGGCAATTCCAGAAGGTCCTATAACATCTAACATAAAGGGATTACCATACTTGTCTGATAATCCTTCTGCATCGTTCATCAAGGTTTCCGTCTTCTTGCGGTCAAATTCCCCAGTTTTTCCGTCTATGACAACCTTATGCCCTTCGTAGAAGACACTCCCAATTAGAACAGTAGGGTTTACGCCCGGCTGCCCTCCTACTTTGACCCCGCGGATCTCATAGACTTTCTGATCTTTTTCGAGAAAAAACATTATTGGACCCTTTTTATATGCGACTAGACGAGTTAATTCTATTAGATTATTTTCTACTCTTTTTTTCTTTCATCCATTCTATGCAGATTTCAACGCCTGTTATTGCGTCAGGAGCATAGGCGTCTGCACCAATCTGCCTTGCGAGCTTCTCCGTAACTGTGGCGCCGCCAACGATGACTTTAACTTGTTCCCTCAGATCTGCTTCAATCAACTTTTTGATTACTTTCTCCATTTCAGTGAAGGATGTTGATATCAGCGCTGACATACCAATTATGTCTGCGTTGGTTTCCTTTGCTTTCCTTACGAATTCCTCAGCAGGTACATCTACTCCGAGGTCATAAATATCAAATCCTGCAGACTTTAGGAAGGTTACAACAATGTTCTTACCGAGTAGATGTATATCTCCTTTAACGGTTCCAATCACAACCCTTCCTGCTGACTTAACTTTTTCCGCCTTTAACCATGGCCCTAAGATCTCTAGTCCAGCTTGCATAGCCTCGCCAGCCAAGATTAGTTCCGTCAAGAAATACTCGTTTTCTTCATATTTCTTTCCAACGATCTCCATGCCTTTAATCATACCTTCGGTGACAGCCTTATACGGGACACCGATTTTTATTGCTTCTTTCGCAGCTTCTCTCACACCGTCAACATCAAAGTTGATGATGCTCTGATTCAGTTTAGTAATTATATCTTCTTCCTCCATATTACACACCTCTTTTACAGGCTTAATGGACATCTACCCTTCTTTTTCACGGTTTCGACTAACGCAAGATAGTTTTTCGTAGGGGTGCGGCTAACAACGACATTGCTTGATGAGACTATGTAGCCTCCTCCGGTAGCGCCTGTTTTGATGCATTCTTCGGTTTCCGCTACTACATCATCAGCAGTTCCGTGAACCAATGTGTAGACGCAGTCGACGTTACCCATAAGGCATATCTTGTCTCCATACACCGCTTTCACTTCAGATAACTTCATGTCTGCCGATGGTTCCATTGCTTGATACACATCAGCTCCCGCCTCGATTAAGAGCGCATCAGCAATCAGCCATATATTTCCATCTTTATGTTGTATGACAAACGCTCCTTTCTCATGATAGGCAACATGATGTGCCTTAATCTCTGGCAAGTAGAAGTCCCTAAATTGCTTCGGAGACATAAAAGGACCAGTCTTAGAACAGTAATCAGCATTCATGAGAATGCCTGAGACACCAGCGTCAATTGCAGCCTTACCATACTCGATTTGCCTTTTAGTATGCTCCCTAAGTATCCTTCGCACTAAATCTGGATGGGTATACTGACATTTGAGGAAGATGGGCATCGTGGTGGATGAGCCTAAAAACGGGAAAGTTCCATCTGCAGCAGCGCAGATGAAAATTCTGTCCCCAACCTTCTTCACCGCTTGCTCAATCAACTCAAGAGTGGAAGAGTCAACAGAGGCATCTTTACTTTGCTCAAGAACCCTCGTGTATTCCTGTAAGGCTTCAACAGTGTTTAGGCTCGTTTCCACTTCCCAAAAGGTTTCCGAATCGGGGTTCCACTCAATAACAACCCGACCTCCACCCAAGTCCTTACGACCAAAAGTTCTATCACTCAATTCATACTTGAACTTGTCGACTTTCTTGATGCCGCGCCATGATTCTGCAGGGGCAAAGCGAATCCAAACAATGTCGATTTCTAACTTCTTCACGAGATCGACAAGATCTTCAACTTGCCTTTTAATGAATTGATCTCTTTTACCTTTAGAAATAAACTCGTATGATGCAAGATTGTTGTAAAGAACCGGTTCTCTACCAATAATCCCTTGAAGACAACTGCCTTGTATCTCCCACTCACCAAAAGGCAGACGATCCATAGACTCTTCAAGACAAAGGGCTCTTGTCACGCGTTCCCTTGACGAAATCATGCTAACGAGTATTAATCTCCGTTAATATAAGTTTTTGAGAAAAGACCAAAATAGGTTCTTACATAAAATCTGACAAAGACCCAAAAACACACAAATTTTTTTCCATGAGCTAAGTATTAATTAGGTTGTGTTGATTAAATAACGAGGTTTATGGCAAGTTGAATCCTAGAGATCGTGTTCTTGCAACGTTGGAACACGAAGAACCTGACCGTGTTCCTTTAACTGATCACATATATATGCCTAGATCGTTGGAAGGAGTCCTTGGTAAGCTTGGTGTGCGCGTGGACACTCCTGAGGAGTATGTTAAAGTCCATCACATTTTGGGGCTCGATCTAATTGCGGCGTTTTCCGCATCTTTCCCCATGGCCCACGTTGAAAAGAAGATATACGTAGACGAGTGGGGGGTCAAATGGAAGGTCGTGGGCGACATGTCGTGGTACCTAGAGGGTACGCTGAAAACGTCTGAGGACGTGGAAAACTTTGTTACACCAAATCCTAATCAAGTAGAACGGTACAAGCCTGCTGAGGAAATAGTTCGGCTCGTGGGCGGAGATTTGGCGATAGGCGCCGTTGTGGGAGGGCCGTTCACACAAAGCTGGAGTTCAATGGGGTTCCAGACATTTGTGAAAATGCTCTATACAAATCAAAATGTAATACGCAAATTTGTCGAAAAGGTAACAGATTTCTCTATCGAATTAGGTAAAGGATTCATTGATCGCGGCGTTGATGCGATATGGATTCCGGACGACATGGGTTATGTCCATGGCCCCATGCTAAGCCCAGAATTATTTCGAAAATTCATTACTCCTAGCCTCAAGAAGATGGTTACTACATTCAAGAGTAGAGGCGCAAAGGTTTTAATGCATAATGATGGGCAACTCATGTCTATTATGGACGACCTTGTAGATGCGGGCATAGATGCTATTCATCCCTTGGAAAGAGCGGCTGGCATGAGCCTGAAAACAATGAAAAGCAAGTATGGCGGAAAGCTCACTTTAATTGGTAATGTCAACTCGAAAACTGTGCTACAATATGGTTCTTTTAATGAAATTAAAAAACAGGTACTGGAATGCTTAAGGATTGCAGCTTCAGGTGGAGGATATATTTTATCTTCTGATCATTCAATACATGACGGAATCCCCAGTGCCAACGTAAAGATTATGTTTGAAGTTGCTAGAAAATACGGAAAATACCCAATTACCGTGACGGCATAATGAAACAAATCTAGCTTTGAGGGAGCTGACACAGATCGTAGATCAATCAGATATTTTCTTAACTAGTAGTTTTGCTGTCAATATCTCTTCACCTTTCACTGGTGTAGATGGAGTTGAACATTCAGATGGTTGAGAGGGGCTACTCAACATGATGTGAACGCTGTGTCGTTCAGCGATGACTATGGTATGCAGATAGGCTTGAAAATGGGTCCGAGAATATTGAAGAGTTCCTAAAGCCTCCATTGAAACAAATGTATGAAAACGTCTTCCATCAAAATTATTTTTAGCCGCCAGGTAACATTAAAAAGCCTAATTAATTGTGCAAGCTTAATTCCGACGAGATTGATAGATTCAAAAACGGCTGGCGATTGGTTTACAGAAAACCTTAAGTAACGTTGTGATGTTGTATTATATCGAAGGAAATGTCCGCTTATAAGCGTTATTTGGTTCAACGAGCAACAACCTATATTGTTGTAATATTTATAGCGCTCATTATTAACTTCGCTATACCTCGTCTCATACCAGGAGACCCTATACGAGGGATTATTCAAAGAATGACCTTTCAAGGAACAATTGTAGGTAAAGAGGCTGAGGAGCTCGTAAAGGAGTGGCGAGCTGCGTTCGGTCTAGATGGAGACTATTTAACACAGTTTATAGCCTATCTAAGAGAACTTGTCAAAGGAAACATGGGCTACTCAATAATACTTTTCCCTACGACTGTCAATGAACTTATCGCGCGATCACTTCCATGGACTATAGGGCTATTAGCAGTAACGGCGACAACCAGCTGGATCCTTGGTAACCTGATAGGTGCCGTAGCTGGATGGAAAGGAGGCAGGTTAGCAAGGAATTTAGCTCCGATAGCCGTGGTACTGGGCAATATGCCTTATTATCTTTTAGCAATAATATTAATCTATTTCCTTTCTTATACCTTAGATCTACTCCCGCGTTCTGGCGGCTTTTCAATAGGAGCGATTCCAAGCTTCAGCATTGGCTTCATGATGGATGTGATATGGCACTCTATTCTGCCAATGTTAAGCATAATTGTTTCCTCTCTTGGGTGGTGGTTCCTCAGCATGAGGTCAATGATGGTAACCCTTAAGGGAGAGGATTATATTCTTATGGCAGAGGCGAAGGGTCTCAGCGAAAAGAGAATAATGTGGAAGTATGCCTTCCGAAACTGCTTATTACCGCAGGTTACGGGACTTGCGTTATCCCTAGGCAACATAATGGGTGGAGCTCTTATAATGGAGATGATATTTGCTTATCCAGGAGTAGGCTGGCTTCTTTACTACTCGATTCAAAACTTAGATTACCCAGTAATCCAAGGAGTAGTTCTTTTGGTGGTCTTCTCTGTGTGTACCGCCTTACTTTTCATAGACCTGATATATCCATTAATTGATCCTAAGATCAAATACGGTGTCAAGTGATATGGAATTTAAACGTTCATCAGGGACATTAAAAAACCTTCTCTTTAAACGATTTAGGTTCCTTAATGAACTAAAAAGGAATAAAAGGTTCCTCGTAGGTTTCTCTATGTTGACCTTTATGATTTTAGCATCTACTATTGGTACATATCTTCTACCCTACAACCCTTTCCGAGTTGGACTTTTCCCGAGAAAGCGTCCACCATCACTCGAATATCCATTAGGAACGGATACCCTAGGTAGAAATGTTTTAGGTGAGTTGCTTCTTGGAATACAGAACTCCCTTCAAATAGCCTTCATCGTTGCAACAATCGGAACACTTTTCGGCGCTGTCATAGGGTTCACAGCGGGTTATCGAGGAGGAACAATAGATGCGATATTGAGGGTTATTAACGACTCCTTCGTTCTTCTTCCTATGCTACCTATGGTAATACTAATAAGTTGCTTTACGAGGATTGTTGAAATATGGATGACGGCGCTTATTCTGTCAATCTTTGCTTGGGCTTGGCCGGCTAGGTTAGTAAGAGCACAAACGTTAAGTTTAAGGGAAAGAGACTTCATTTACATGGCTAGACTTTCTGGGAAGGGAAGTATGGAGATAGTTTTTACAGAGCTAATGCCCCATATGGCACAGTTCCTGACGGCCAACTTTGCTAACGCATCATTATGGGCCGTACTTACCGAAACAGGAATTAGCATACTTGGTTTGGGTCCACAGTATACGATGACCGTAGGTATGATCCTCTACTGGGCAAACTATTACTCCGCAGTTTTTAACGGATTTTGGTGGTGGTGGTCAGCCCCCTTGATTGCGATAATATGGCTACTAACATCCCTTTACCTCGTCCACACGGGTCTCGATGAAATAATTAACCCCAGGTTGAAAAGATAAGAAATGGCTTCATCTGATTATTTGCTTAAGGTAGAAGGCTTGAAAGCTTTCTATAGAACAAGAAACAGCCCAGTAAAGGCTGTTGATGATGTAAGCATCGGTGCAAAAAAGAGCGAGATACTTGGGATAGCTGGAGAATCGGGTTGTGGCAAATCAACGTTCGCACTTGCGGTAACGAGACTCCTTAAGCCGCCGGGCTACATTGAGGATGGAAAGATTCTACTCAATGGAGTTGACATTCTTAAGTTAAGCCCGAAGGAGCTTAAGAAAGTGAGGTGGAGCGAGATGTCTTACATTCCCCAAAGCTCCATGAACGCCCTCAACCCAGTTATGAGGATCGAAGAGCAAATAGGAGATGCAATAGTAACCCATGGAGGAAAGATGTCTAAGGATGAGTTGAAAAAGAGGGTTGAAGAGCTTCTTACAGATGTTGGGCTTGCACCTGAAGTTGCACGCATGTACCCTCACGAGCTCAGTGGAGGCATGAGGCAAAGGGTAATAATAGCCATGGCTATAGCCCTTAATCCAGAGCTTATAGTTGCCGATGAGCCCACAACAGCCTTGGATGTTGTAGTGCAAAGAGGAATACTGCAAATGCTATCAGACATAAGGCGGAAATTTGGCTCCTCCATCATAATCATCACTCATGATATGGCTGCTCAAGCAGAGATAGTTGACAGACTAGCCATAATGTACGCTGGTAAAATCGTAGAGGCTGGTAGTGTCGGAAAGTTATTTGAGGAGCCTTTGCACCCTTATACGCAGGCATTAACATCAGCGATACCTTCCATAAAGGGTAAGAGGCAGCTTTCAGGCCTTTCAGGTCTTCCACCAGACCTTAGAAAACCACCAGCTGGCTGTCGTTTCCATCCAAGATGCCCAAAAATTATCTACAACAAGTGTGAAATTGAGGAGCCAGAGCTCATCGATGCAGAAAAGGATAGACTTGTAGCATGTCATCTGTGTGGCTGATTTAATTGAGTGATAAAAATCTCCTTGAGGTTAGACGTTTAACCAAAATATTTAGCCTAGGAGGCTTGTTTAGAAAGAGAGACCTTGTGGCAGTAGACGACGTCTCCTTCAGCATACCGACCGAAAAACCTGTAATATTCACCCTTGCAGGCGAAAGTGGTAGTGGAAAAACAACTACTGCACGTTTAATCCTAGGCTTTCTTTCGCCAACATCCGGCGAAATAATCTATCGTGATAAAAACATCTGGGCAATGAGCAAAGAAGAATATAAAAATTACCGGAGGGAGGTCCAAGCTATCTTCCAAGACCCTTACGGGACCTTTAACCCGCTTCGTAACGTAGATGATGTACTGACAACACCTACGAAAAAGTTTAAACTAGCCAGATCAGAGGAGGAAGCCTATGATCTCATATCCAAATCACTAGAGGTTATGGGACTTAGGTCAAAAGAAGTTCTGGGCAAGTATCCCCACCAACTCAGCGGTGGAGAGAGGCAAAGGATCATGCTTGCCCGCGCCCTTCTGCTAAAACCAAAACTCATAATAGCAGATGAGCCTGTGTCTATGCTAGATGCGTCGCTTAGAGCTGGCGTGTTGAAATCGATGCTCCACTTGAGGGAAAACTGGGGCATCTCGTTTATTTACATAACCCACGACTTATCAACAGCCCACTACATAAGTGACAAAATAATCATAATGTATTTAGGAAGTAT
>Ga0129297_10000555_pt1 | contig 18065 bp, 13 predicted proteins | sample I18A1metaG_FD_94708 | JGI IMG/M metagenome (GOLD analysis project Ga0129297, IMG submission 94708) | Lake sediment bacterial and archeal communities from Gulf of Boni, Indonesia to study Microbial Dark Matter (Phase II) - ​I18A1 metaG | ecosystem: Environmental > Aquatic > Freshwater > Lake >... | reverse complement strand
TGCCCTATATAGACACGGTTCACGACCGCGCCATGATCGAGATACAGCGGGGCTGCACCCAGGGCTGCCGTTTCTGCCAGGCGGGCATGATCTACCGGCCGCTGCGCGAGCGCCCTATCCCCGAAATCCTGTCCAGCGTCGAAGAGATGCTCGCCGCCACCGGTTTCGAGGAGCTGTCGCTCATCTCGTTGAGCAGCAGCGACTATAGCCGCATCGAAGAACTGGTGGCGCAGTTGCTGGCGCGTTACGGCTCGCGTCACCTCGCGCTGTCCCTCCCTTCGTTGCGCACCGACGCTTTCTCCGTTGCCCTGGCCGACATGATTCAGACAGGCCGCAAGACGGGCCTGACTTTCGCTCCAGAGGCGGGCAGCCAACGCCTGCGCGACGTCATCAATAAGAATGTCACGGAAGAGGATTTGCTGCGCACGGCAGAAACGGCCTTCCAGCGGGGCTGGCGGCACTTGAAGCTCTATTTCATGATCGGCCTGCCCACGGAGACCGAGGAGGATATTGATGCCATCGCCGACCTGGTGCGCAAAGTGCAGCAGGTTGGGCGGCAAGCTCGCGGAGGCCGCGCCGAGGTGAACATCAGCCTGGCGACCTTTGTGCCCAAGCCGCATACCCCCTTCCAATGGCTGCCCATGGAGGATCTCGCTGTCGTCAAGGCCAGACAGACGCGCCTGCGCCGCGCTTTGCAGGGGCGCGAGTTCAATCTCAGTTGGCATGCCCCTCATTCCACTTTGCTGGAGGCGGTGCTCTGCCGTGGAGATCGCAGGTTAGGCCGGGTTATCGAGCGGGCCTGGGCTGCTGGCGCGCGCTTCGACGCCTGGGACGAGCATTTCAAATATAGCCTCTGGGAGGAGGCTTTCCGAGCCGAGGGATTAGAACCTTTCTTCTACAGTTCCCGTCTAAGGGAGGCTGACGAGCTTTTCCCCTGGGACCACATCTCGGCCGGCCTGGATCGTGCGTACCTTTGGGAGGAGTATCAGCGGGCCATGCGCGGTGAGACGACGCCCGATTGTCGAGCATTGTGCCTGGATTGCGGGGCGCGCGCCAGTTTCGAGTTGGCGGTTTGTCCTCCGCAGTAAATAAGGTTGGGACATGACACAAGAGCGAGTCCAGCGTCTAAGGATGACCTTCGTCAAGGGCGAAGCCATCAAGTATATCTCTCATTTGGACCTGGCACGAGTTTGGGAGCGTGCTTTTCGGCGAGCGGGGTTGCCGCTGATCTATTCGCAGGGCTTCACCCCTCATCCCAAGTTCGCTCTCGGTGCGGCATTGCCGGTGGGACTGACCAGCGGGGCGGAGGTGTTGGATGTGTGGCTTTCGCCGCCGCTTCCGCCAGAGGTCTGCGTCCAACGCCTGTCCGCCCAATTGCCGGCGGGCCTGAGCATCATCCGCGCCTGGGAGGTTGATCTTGCTTTGCCCTCGTTGCAGTCCTGTATGCGCTGGGCGGAGTATCACGTCACTTTGTGCTCTGACCGAGCGAGGGCAGACATAGAACAAAGGGTTGCCAGGTTTCTGGCCGCGGAGACTCTGCCGCGGCAACGGCTTCACAAGGGCAAAATGAGGACATACGATTTGCGCCCACTGGTCGCCCGACTTGCGCTTGTAGAAGGAGATGAAGTGCAGCTTGATATGCGGCTGGCGTCCAGCAGCGAGGCCACAGGGCGAGTTGATGAGGTCCTGGCTGAGTTGGGCTTGCAGGAAGTGGTTTGCGCTATCGAACGAACCCAGCTCATCTGGGAAGAGCACAGTCTGTAGCCTCAAGCTTTATGCCTGAGGCTCACGCACCCGTGAAGGGTGCGGCTACCAATCAGTCGGAGTAAAGGAGACGATCATCTCATGCGAAGACTTTGGGCGCCTTGGCGCATGAAATACCTCACCGCCGAGAAAGCGAGCGGCTGCATCTTTTGTGAAAAAGCGGCGGAAAACAGGGATCGGGAGAACTTGATCCTCTGGCGCGGCGAGAACGGTTTCATCCTGTTGAACCTGTATCCTTACAACAACGGCCATTTGATGGCCGCCCCCTACCAGCATGTGCCTTCTATTGAGGATTTGAGCCTCCCGGTGCTGGCCGATCTTATGTCTCTGGTGCAGAAAAGCCTGGCCATCCTGCGCCACGCCATGCATCCTGACGCTTTCAACGTGGGCATCAATATCGGCACGGCGGCGGGCGCCGGCATCGTCGAGCATGTCCATATCCATATTGTCCCCCGCTGGCACGGCGACACCAGCTTTATGCCGGTGCTGGCCGAGACGCGGGTTGTGCCAGAGTTTTTGGAGAGTACCTATGATCTGCTGAACAAGGCGCTACGGGAGCTGGAGCAGGCAAAGTGAGCTGATGACCTTTTTCTTTTGGTATCCCGCGAAAAGAAGGGGAAAAGGATGCAGCGGGAAGCTGTGATCGTTAGCGCGGTACGCACGGCTATTGGCCGTTTCGGAGGGGCGCTCGTGCCCCTGTCCGCGCCGCACCGGGAGCCTTTCAGTCCCGCAGGCCGAGATACCGCGCTGATGCCAGCAGCACGACTCTGGCCAGCCGTTCTACCTCAGCCAGAGCGACATATTCCGGCGTGGCGTGGGCGCGCTGAAAGCCGCAGCCGTAATAGACAGCCGGCACGCCCGCTTCGTTCACAAAGTCCGAGACGTCGGCCACGGCGGTAAAGCCGCCGGGAGGCAAAGGTTGGCCGGTCACTTCCTGATGGGCCTGCTGCAGCAGACGCACGATCGGCTCATCCTCGCGCACCCGGAATCCATCCTTGGCCTTGACCAGGTCGAGGTGAATTGTGGTTGCGCTGCGCCGCCGAAGGGGCTCGAGCCGGGCCTGAAACTCCGCCTCCACCTGCGGGAAGCGCTTCTCGGGTGCATAGCGTCGCGTACCCACGATCCGACAGGTGGTTGGCACGCGGTTGTAGAAATCGCCGCTCTCGAACTGGCCGATGAACACCGTCTCCGGGCCTACATAGGGCAGCGCGGTCTCCTGGCTCAGTTCCTCGTTCCAGGCACGCAACGTGTTGGCCACCTCCAGGCCGATCAATAGGGGATGCGGCAGATCCCTGGGCGCCGCCACCTCGTGTACCGGCTCCCCTGCCCGCCGGATCGTGATCTCAAAGGTGCTCATCCCTTTGCCGATGACCGGCACCACATCCGAGGGCCCCTCTACGTTGATCACGGCATCGCCGTAGATGCCACGCTGGATGAGGCAGGCGAGTACCTGGCCGCGGCCCAGTGGCGCCTCATGCAATCCATAGCCGCAGATGAGCAATCGCCCGCAAAACCGCGCGCGCAGCGGCGCCAGGAGGCGCGCGACTTCCAGGACCGCCGCCATGGCCCCCTTCATATCGGCCGCACCGCGCCCGTAGAGCACCCCCTCGCGGATTTCCGGAGGGTCGTGAGGCACAGGGATGACATCCAGGTGGCCGGCAAGCTCCAACGTTGGACCGGGGCGGCTCCCCTCCAGGTAGGCGTACACGGCGGGGGAAGCCGGGTATGTCTCGTCCATTTGCACCGGCAGGCCCAGCTCGCGGAGGAGCGCGGCGTAAAGGAGCGTCACCTGGCGCGAGTCCCCCGTCGGGCTGGGGACCCGCAGCAGGTCGAGCGCCAGTTGGCCGAGCCGCGCTGCATCCAGGCGGGCCAGCAGCTCTCTTATCGCACCGCCCATGGCGCCCTCCTATAGCCCCTCAAGCACGACGCCGATGCTGGTCTCCAGGATCTCCATCATCTCATCCAGTTCATCCTGCGTCACGATCAGTGGCGGCGCCAGGGCGATCCAATCGGGATCATAGCGGATGATCAGGCCACGGCGCAACGCCTCCCGCCCGATCCGCAGGCCGATCCTCACTTCCTTGGGGAACGGCTCCTTGGTAGCAGGGCCTTTGACCAGTTCAACGCCCAAGAGCAGCCCTTTGCCGCGCACCTCGCCCACGATGCCGAAGCGTGCCAGGCCCTCCAGACGCCGGCGAAGGTAGGCTCCCCTCTCCCGCGCCTGCCCAGGCAGATCCCGTTCCAGGAGTTCGCGGATCACCGCCAATGCCGCCGCGCACGAAAGGGGATTGCCACCGTAGGTATGCCCGTGGGAGAACTCGACGCCCGCCTCGGCGGGGCCCCAGAAGGCGGCCGCCACCCGCTCGCTGTAAGCGATGGCCGACATGGGGGCATAGCCGCTGGTCATCCCCTTGCCCATGCATAGGATGTCTGGGGTAACGCCAAAGGTCTGCGCGGCGAACATCTGCCCGGTTCGTCCAAAACCGGTGAGCACCTCGTCGAAGATCAGGAGCACCTGGAACTCATCGCAGATCTGCCGCAAGATCGGAAAGTACTCCGGCGGCGGGGTGATGATCCCACCGGTATTGCCGATCGGCTCCATAATGACGGCGGCCACCGTCTCTGGCCCTTCCATCTCGATCACGTCGCGCACGATGCGCGCACAGAGCAGGTCGCAGGATGGATAGCTGTGCCGGTAAGGGCAGCGGTAGCAGTGTGGCGTCTGCACATGGATAAAGCCGGGCGCCAACGGCTCGAACATCCAACGGCGCCGCGTGGTGCCCGTGGCGCTCAAAGCTCCCAGGGTTGCGCCATGGTAGCCATGGTAGCGCGAGATGACCTTGAACTTGCCGGCGTGGCCCGTCTGGCGGTGATATTGCCGGGCTAGTTTCATCGCTGCCTCGGTGGCTTCGGAGCCGCTGTTGAGCAGCTTGACCGTGTCGAGGTCGCCAGGGGTGATCTGGGAGATCAGTTCGGCCAGCTCAATGGCAGCGGGGTGGGTGGCGTGCAAGGGCGGCGCGAAGGCCATGCGCTCCAGTTGGGCCTGCAGGGCCTGGATCACCCGCCGGTTGTTATGCCCGACATTGACCACGAAAATGCCGGAGAGGCCATCTAGGTAGCACTTGCCGTCCACATCCCAATATCGCACGCCGTCGGCCCGCTCCAGGATCAGCGGCTCTTGAATCCATTCCTTCATCTGCTGGAAATCCAACACGATGTGCCGCAGCACCTCTGGATCTCTCAAGCGTCGGTTGTAGTTCGAATCCGTCATCTGGCTAGCCTCCTCTGCGTTTGACCTGGATCGCTTGATGGTAAGCATCCGCATACTTGCGCGTTGAAGGTCCCCAAGAGAAATCCTTGCTCATCCCGTCGCGGATGAGTTGCCGCCATGCTATAGGCTGGTTTTGATAGGCTTCTATGGCTCTGCGCACCGCTTCTATTAAGGCATCCGGCGAAGGTTCGGAGAAGACAAAGCCCCCACCCTTGACCGGGTGCACAGGTTCGGCCACATCACGCACCGTATCGGCCAGCCCGCCGGTGCAGCGCACGATGGGCACTGTCCCGTAGCGGAAGCTGACCATTTGCGTCAGGCCACACGGCTCGTACAGGGAAGGGATCAGAAAGGCGTCGCTGCCGGTATATATCAGGTGCTCAAACTCGAAATCAGCGTCGGCGGGCAGGGGCTTGCCTGTCCATCTTTCCCAGCGGCTGTTGATGAAGCAAATCCTTTGCGGATGCTCCCGGTCGAAGCGCGCGTACTCCCGCCTGTACCACTGGCCAGCGATGTCCTGGCTGGAAGCACTGCCCAAGATCACCAACTGGCAGCCCATACTGCCGAGGGCCTGGAGCGCTTTCGCTCCCTCAGCGATCATGAGGTAATCCTTCTGGTCTCCTATGCGAGCCACCCGGCCGATGAGCAATGTCTTTTCGTCCGGTTCCAGGTCGCACAACTGCTGAAGGCGTCGCTTGCTGATCGCTTTGCGTTGGGCGATCTGCTCGTCACTATCCTCTGCTGAGTAGTTGAGTGCCGTGAGCGGGAGGGCTTCTATGTGAGCAGGCTGCGGCAGCGTTTTGGCCCAAGGGCGCAGGGCAGGCAATTCCAGGCAAGCATCGCTTCTCGGGTTCCAATAGTCCACGTCAATGCCATTGAGAATGCCCAAGAAGGGCTTGGTCTGGCGGCGACGGCGCAAGACCTGATAGAATCCCACCCCGTTTGGGATGCGACAGCGATGGCTCAAGACTTTAGAGCCTTCCGTAATACGTACTTCGTAGGGTAAGGCTTCCGATTCCGGCTGTAAAACCTCCTCGGCATAGGTCGGGCTGACCGTGGTGACCACGTCAGCGACAGTGAGCGCGCCCTTAGCGAAGTTAAAATAGCCATAGTACTCATGAGGGTGAAGCATAGGGATTAGCTCCAGCCCGAGGCCCGCTTCGCGCAGTGTGCGCGTGGACAGCCCCCCAGGCCCGCTGTAGAGGATATTGTGGGTGGTGTAAAGCGTCGCAGTATTCAGGAAGTCGTACTTGTACACACTATCCAGATAGGCGGGGATCAGCCCAGCGTGCCAGTCGTTGCAATGGATGACGTCGGGCTTCCAGCCGATCACCTTGAGAAGCTCAAGCGTGCCGCGGCATAGAAGGATGAAACGTCGAGCGTCATCCGGCCAGCCATATAGTTGATCGCGCCTCTGCGTGCGGCTGTAATAGTCGCGGCCTATGGCCTCCAGAAAATATACCGGCACATCCGAGCCGGGCAGTCTGGTGGCCTTGACATAAATCTCGCCGATATTGGGCACGGAGATAGCCTGGCCCAGCCCAGGAAGCTCTTCCAATTCATACCCCTGGCTCTCCACCAGGGCGTAGCAGGGCATTATCAGGCGCACATCATGTCCCATCTTGCGCAGCTCTTTCGGCAAGGAGCTGGCCACATCTCCCAGCCCGCCGGTGGCTGCGAAAGGCCGTACCTCCGAAGAGACAAAAGCGATTTTGAGTTCAGATGCCATAGTGACCTCATTGCGTACTACGTCTTGCCCTGCTTTCATTATATCGCGCAAAGCTTAAGTCTGCAATATTTGAGCACAAGGGAGAGAGTGGGTATAATCAGGACATGACAGACGACTTGGCCAAAGAACCGCTCATTTTGCACCTCAAGGGTCGGGTTACAGTTGCGGACAAGGCTCATTCGGACTATCGCCTTCTCCCTTTTTCCGTTCCTCCCGGCGTGAGTCAGCTTAGCGTTCGCTATGAATATACTGACGCCATCTCCGCTGCGCAGACCGAGGAACAGGGGAATGTCATGGACATCGGCATCTTCGACCCGCGCGGCAGCGAGCGTTTTCATGGCGAGGGGTTTCGCGGTTGGAGCGGCAGCACCCGTGCCGGCTTTTCCATCAGCCCGGTGGCGGCTACGCCGGGTTACCTGCCCGGCCCGATACTGCCGGGCAAATGGGAGATACTGCTTGGCCTCTACCGAATCGCGCCGCAAGGGTGCGAATATCACATCACGATCACCCTGGATCGAAAAAACCACGAAGCACATGAAGGCCATGCGGAGAACGCTGAGAATCTTCGTGACTTTCATGGTAGTCTATCTTCAGAGTGGAGCGTACAACCAGGGGAAAGGCGGTGGTATCCCGGCGACCTCCACATGCACACCGAACATAGCGATGCGAAAGGCTCGCTGGCGGACCTCGTGGCTGTGGCGCGCGCTCGCGGCCTGGAATACTTGGCGGTAACGGAACACAACACGATCAGCCATATCCCGCATCTCGCCCGCTACAGCGCGCCCGATTTGCTGCTTATCCCTGGTCAAGAGATTACTACCTATTATGGCCATGCCAATGCCTGGGGAGTGAAAGGCTGGCAAGAGTTTCGAGGCAGGTCGAATGAGGATATGGTGCGCATCTGCGAGGCTGTCCATGCCGCGGGCGGCCTTTTCTCCATCAACCACCCCAAACAGAACGGCCCGCCCTGGGAATACGATGGTCTGTTCGCGCCAGCGGATTGCCTCGAGGTCTGGCAGGCTCCCTGGTTCGTAGGCAACCATCAATCCCTGGCTCTCTGGGATCGCTTGCTGCGGGAGGGGCATCGCCTGGTGGCCGTCGGCGGGAGCGACCGACATCAGCCACCGTTCACCGGGTCCTTAGGGGATCGAGAAGTAGGCGTGCCAACGACGTGGGTTTATGCCGCGGGCCTGTCCACGCAAGCGATACTGGCCGGGATCAGGGCAGGGCGTGTGATGGTCTCGGCGGATGTCCAGGGGCCGCGCCTGTACCTGGAGGCGGATGCCGATAGCGATGGCCTCTACGAGGTCATGATGGGAGATAAGATTCGCGCTCCCGCAGGCAGCATCGTGGGATGGCGATGCCGCGTCGGGCGTGCCGCGGGCCACATCCTGCGCCTCGTCTCCTCCGGCGCTGCCTGGACGCTGCAGGTCACCGGCGATGATTTCACTCACACCTGGGAAGAGAAAATCTCGCGGGACACGTACTACCGCGCGGAACTAATTATCCCCGACGAGGCCGAGACCGAGCTGACAGTGCTGCTGCGCTCAGCCCTGAGCAACCCGATTTATGTGAGTGTTGGAGTGTTATGAGATGACAATCCCGCCGCTAAAATTAAAAAGGGTGGGGATCCTTTCCATCTTTTTCCTTATTATCTTGATGTTTTCCCTTGTCGCCTGCACCTTGCTCAGAGATGCGCAGCGAAAACCCGCCGCGACACCTGCTCTTCCTGTGCAGGCCACGACAGCAGTAGCGCAGAGCACGCCAGCGCCGACACGAACTTCCACGCCATTGGCCACGAACACGTCCCCACCTCCCACCTCCACCTCGACGCCCACCATTCCACCGGCGCAACGGCTGCCTACGGCGGCGGCCTTGCAGAGATTCGGCGACTATGAGCGCGCCGTTGCCGAATATGCGGCGATCCTCAACGCCAATCCCGATCCGACCATCGCCGCCGAAGCAGTGTTCCAGCTTGGCGAGACCTATTTCCTCCAGGGTGACTACCGCATGGCGGTTGATGTCTTTAACCATTTCCTTCAGGATTATCCCCAGGCGGAACGATTGCCGCAGGTGCTTTTCCGCCAGGCCGTCGCCCATAGCCAGCTTGGCGATTGGCGGCGGGCACTCGATTACTACAAGCGGTTCGCGGAAAAGCAGAGCTATATCGCCGCCTATGTAGGCGTGCGCATCGGCGAAGTCTATGTGCATCTAGGGGAAGATGCGTTGGCTGTCGAGGTTTACGCGCAAGCTCTGGCTTCGGATATCCCCGTCTCGCTGCAAAGGCGAGTGAGGGAGGAACTGGCGCTGATCTATCGGCGCATGAAAAAGCCGGACGAAGCCGTCGCCCAATATGAGCGTGTCTTAGAACTGGTGTCGCAAGATGCCTACAAGGCTCGCCTGGAGTATGAGATCGCCTCCACCTGGCGTGAGGCCGGAAGGGTGGAGCAAGCCGCCCGCCGCTACAAGGAAATCATCAATGGATACCCGAAGGAGAACGGCGCTTATCAGGCATTGATGGCTTTGCTCGATATGAAAGTTGCGGATGTGGATCCTTTGCAGAGAGGCATCGTTGACTATCATGCTGGCCAATATAAGCTTGCCATCGAAGTCTTGAAAGAGTACCTCCAAGGTCCTGGGGCGAAAGCGGCGATGGCATATCTTTACATCGGTTTGGCGCAACGCCAGTTGGGGGATTGGAACTCAGCCATGGCCTCCTTTGAACGGATCATCCAGGACTATCCGAGAAGCGAATTGATGCCGGATGCCATGCTGCAAAGAGCTTTCGCGCTGCAATCCTCAGGCGAGAACGACCGCGCCCTGTTCACCTATCGCTGGCTCTTATACGAGTATCCGAACTATGGGCTGGCCGATATAGCCTGGTGGCGGCAGGCCCAGCTCCTGCAGTCGCTGGAGCGGCGGGAGCAGGCTTCTGCGGCGTATCGCTCCCTTGCCGCCCGCTTTCCCGGCAGCAACTATGCTGACAGGGCGCGGGTCCTGAGCGGCTTGGTGCACTACCAGGCCGGCGCGTATGATAAAGCTATAGAAGCTTGGGAGGGCGAATTGCTTGCTAATCTCAATCCCAAGACGCGCGCCAGGCTGCTCTTTTGGTCTGGCAAGACGCTGCAGGCTCTTGGGCGGAATGAGGAGGCGAGAAAGCGATGGGAGGATGCGGCAGCAACTGACCCCGATGGATATTATACTCTGCGGGCGCGGGCCTTGCGCGATGGTGCAACGCCGGAGGTCGCTTCGTCTACTCTGGATATGCGGGTTTACGATCCCCAATCTTACCTGGTGAGGGAAGGAGATCACGGACAGGTTGAGCCATGGCTGAAAGCCCTGGGCGAGCCACTGGAGGAGACAGGATCTCTGGCTGAGGTGCGGGCCGGGGTGCGCGGAGAAGCCACCTATCGTCGCGGCCAGGAGTTGCTTGCTGTAGGGGCGCGGGAGGAGGCCTGGGGGGAGTTCTCCCGGCTGCGCGATCAGTGCAAAGACCAGCCCCTGGCCCTTTATGCTTTGGCTTTAGACCTGCAGGAAATCGGGGGCTACCGTCAGGCGATATCCTGCGTCGAGCGGATCATCAAGCTCGCCAATCGGGCTTCTTTGCACGAGATTCCTGTTTCCTTACTGTGGCTCGCTTATCCTGTTCACTATGCCGAGTTGGTCACCAGGGAAGCGCGGGAATACAACATGGATCCCCGGCTCTTCCTTGCCCTGATGCGCCAGGAAAGCCTTTTCGATCCCTATGCTACCTCCTGGGCGGGGGCGCGTGGCCTCAGCCAGGTGATGCCGACCACCGGCCAATGGATCGCCCAGAAGTTAGGCCACAGCCGCTTTCGCACGGAGGATCTCTATCGGCCCTATCTCAATGTTCGCTATGGCCTCTGGTACCTGGCGCAGGCGCTCAATATGTTCGAGCGGAATATCTTTGGCGCATTAGCGGGCTACAATGGGGGGCCAGGCAACGTCAAGACCTGGGCGGGAGGGCTGCCCATCCGCGATGTGGACCTGTTCGTGGAGAATATCGCCGCCGTCGAGACCAAGACCTACGTCATGGAAGTCTGGCGGCAATATACCGTCTATTGTTTTCTGTACCTCGTCTCCTGACGAGAGCGAACCACCACGAAAAACACAAAGGATGGTAGGGCAAGGTTACCTTGCCCCTACCTCACGGCTCGATGATGATCTTGAGCACGTTGTCCTTATAGTTTTCCAATAAGTCGAGGGCTTCCGCCGTTCGCTCCAGCGGGAAATGGTGGGAAACGACGGATCGTAAATCCACCTGGCCTGCTGCTGCGAGCGCCATCGCCCGCTCGTAAACTTCCTTCATGCGCCGCGACAATTTGATCGTCAACCCTTTGCGACGGGCGACGGAAGCGGTGAAGGTTGTCGTATCCTCGGTGGGGATGCCGACCAGAATCACCGTGCCGCCCGGCTTGGCAATCTTCATGGACTGATCTGGCGTCTCCTGGGCTCCAGCGGCCTCAAAGACGGCATCTACGCCGCGGCCGCCCGTCGCCTTCAGGATGGCCGCCACAACGTCCTCGCGCCTGGGGTTAAAGAGGTCGGTCGCTCCGGCCTTCCTGGCGGCTTTGAGCCGGTAGTCGAGCGGCTCTGTGGCAAAGATGCGGCTGGCTCCCGCCACCCGCGCCATCTGGATCGTCAGAAGGCCGATAGGCCCGCAGCCCAGTACGGCGACGGACTGCCCAGGCTTCGGTTTGCCCAAATCTACTGCATGAATGGCGATGCCCAACGGTTCCAGGACAGCTCCGTCATCATAGTTGAGATTGGGCGGCAGAGGGTAGCAGTATCTCCCTGGATAGGTCACATATTCGCGCAAAGCACCGTCCACGCCGGGTGATCCGGCAAAGGCCACTGCGGGACAGAGATTGGGGTTTCCTCCCCGACAGAACTCGCACTGCCCGCATGACCGCGCGGGATCCACGGCCACAGCCTGGCCCACCTTCAGTCCAGCCACCCCAGGCCCCAAAGCGGCAATCTGGGCGGAGAACTCGTGTCCTCCAACCAAAGGCTCCTTGACCACCGCGTCGCCGATTGCCCCTTCCCTATAGTAGTGGACATCGGAGCCGCACAGCCCGACAGCCTTGATGCGCAAAAGCACCTCACCCGGCCCCGGTTCGGGCCTGGGCGCTTCTTCAATGCGGACATCATGGATGCCGTACAAATGTGCTATCTTCATCGAGATCATCCCTCTTTCTCTTTTGTTTCGGACTACACCGTTGATTATATCGCCCAAAGGTAAGCCCGTCAAAAGACTTGGCGGAAACAAAAGACCCCCGAGGTCTCCTAGACCCTGGAGGTCTTTGGCTTACAGCGGAGCGCGTATTGTATAATCATGGAAATAGCTTGCCCTGCCGGATTTTCTCGTATTGCGCCAGGACCATCTGCGCTATCTTGTCTTTCGGATCGAGGCCGCAGATATCGTGCAGCACGCTGTCTAGCCCCTCTTGCACCAGGCGTCGCTGTAGCTCCATAGCGCTGACGTCACGGGGGTCGTCGAAGGCTAGAGCCGCAGCGATGCCAACGGATAGCGCGATAGGCCGAATGCCGAAAGACCAGGCCAGGGATGCCGCGCCGACGAGCCGATCCGTTCTCCCCAGCTTGCGCAGCGGGTCCCTGGCCAAGCGGAAGGTGGTATCGCCCAAAGCGCGGTTGGCAAAGCGGTTCAGCAGATCTTCCACGTGCTCGCGTAGAGCCTGGGGAGCGAAGCCGTGTCGCGCGATCAGGGCGCGTTGCGACTCGTCGAGGGCCTGGAGCAGCCAGGGCCGAATGTCGGGGTCTTCCAGTGCCTCATAGCCGTAGATCAGGCCCTTCAGGTGTCCCAGGTAGCCCAACATGGCATGTCCGGCGTTGTGGATGTAGAGCTTGCGATCCATGTATGCCTCAAAGTTATCATGTGGCTCCAGGCCCACGATGGAGGGAATCTCCCCAACGAAACCTGCTTTGTTCACCGGCAGGATTTTATACGGCTCGGCGAGAATGAGGGAGGGATCCTGCTGCTGTAGTTCCGGGGGCACCAAAGGCACCATGCGCGCGATCACGGCATCCACCAGGCCGACGCGCTCTGCCAGATAGCTGTGATGCTGCGCCGGCAGGTGTTGCTCAAGCATCTCGCGGAAAATGCGCGGTGCTTCTTTGAGGTTCTCGCAGATGATGATATTCAGCGGCCCCGCGCCCTTTATCTGCCCATCACCTGCCCGGCGGGCGATGGCAGCGGCGATAGTCGGGGCAATGCTGGGCAGGACGTTAGCCCCCACCGCCGTAGCCATGATGTCCGCGTTGGCGATCTCGGCGATTACGGCTTCCACAGACCTGCCGTCCACAGCGCGAACATTGCCGATGAGGATGTCTTCTGTGCGCTCATTGCTCACGAGCCGCAGGCGGTAACTGCGCCTTTCATTGAGGGCTGCGATCAGCGCAGGGACGATGTCCACGAAAACCACTTCGTAGCCGGATTCGGAGAACAACTGGCCGAGGAATCCCCGTCCGACGTTACCTGCGCCATACATGATCGCCTTTTTCATGGCTTGGCCTCCGATGGAACGTGCTGGATTTGTGGATCGGCAAAGATGTCCATCTCATCACGGCTCGTGGTAGAGAATAATGTTAGTCGCCTCTTGCGGCGTGATGACGATGCCAGCACGGTCAAGGTATTCTTTGGCCCTGGCGCGGGCCTTCTCTGTCACGCTTTGCTTCATGATGAGTGACCTCCTGGTACAGCAATCGCGCTCCGGAGCGGAGAAAGACGCAGGCTCAGGCTTGAGAAGCGGCAAGATCGGGGGATGCGCTCGTCAGAGCAGCGTGGATTCTCTCTACAGCTTGCCAGGCGGCGCTGGCCTGCGCCGGCAAGGGAGGTTGCGCGCTATAACGGGCGGTCACATAGGCCTCCGTTATTGTTCGTAGCGCTTCTCCCTGATCCGGGCACATGGCGCGAAGCGTTTCCTGATAAGCATAGGGCGTCTGGGCATAGGAACGGGGATACCCCTTTTCCATGGCCAGGGCGAGCAAGCTCTGGTAGGCAGCACGTATGGCGAGGCGTGGATCCGCCGGATCACCCAGCAACGGTAAGAAGAGCGGTGGGGTCACCTCTCGGCGCCGTCTGCGCAGTAAGGAAGCCAATTGCGATCTCATCAGATCCCATGACCAGATGGACTCGCGGCTTTCCAGGACGCCGTTGTATCTGCCGGGTTGGCGTCGGCGAAGGGCCAGCAAAAAGAGCGAAGCAACAAGCAACACCAGCGCTGCGGCCAGGGCGATGCGCAAAAGGAAATCCAGCGCAGGGGGAAGGTTTCTTGCTGTTCGTTCTATCTGCTCCAACTGCTCTTCAGGAGTTGGCGTGGGCTGCGGTCCCGGCTCTTGCGGCCTGTTATACAACCTGGAGAGCCATCTCAGCAGTGGCTCAAGGAGCATAAACAGGATGTAGACGAAGGGGAAAAGGATGTAGTAGAGGAGTAGCCCCAAGAGGTTCCAGATAGGCCGCAGCCAGGCTATGACTTGCCTGAAAGCATCAGGCGCGACGAGGGAGTTGGTGATCCAGCCGAGCAGGAGTATGCTGCCGATCACCAGCAATACGGCCAGCAGCCAATGACGACTGAGTTGTAGCGAGATACTGATTCCCCCGCTGCTTTGCCGCAAGGCTCGCGATGCTCCTGCCAGGGCCAGAGTCATCAAGCCGGAGACCAGGAAAAGGATGAGCGCGCTCACCAATTGTCCCCTGGTGAGGAGAGATGGAAGGACTCTGCCTAGAAGGAGCAAAGCCACCATCATGCCTGTGCCGGTCAGGAAAGCTCTGGCCAGGGCTTCGTGGTTCATATGCTCCGTAACCATGCCGCGCCACCAGAGTAGTGCAGCGGCGACGAGCATGACGAAAGGGGCGGGCAGAGTATTATGCCAGTAAAAGAGCTGTCGAACCAGGCTGATGAGGCCCACGCCAGGAAAAACGAGCAGGAGGGAGATGAGACAAGCCGCGAAACCGCCGCCGACGGCGATCGTGCGACCGGCCCTGCTGCTGCGGTCGAGATGGGAAGTCATAGCGCCACCGAAAGCCAGGGCGACCAAAAGCGAGAAAGGTATTTGTACCCTCTTTGCGCCGGTTAACTCGCTATCCGTGAGGATCTTTAAGAGCGGATACACCCAGGATACGCGCATCACTGAGGCGGCGAACGGGACGACGAAAAGCTCAAGCAAGTTCCAGCGTCGCAAGGCGATGCCAGGCATCGCGTCCTCCCAAATGATAGACTCTGAGGCGCTCCGGCGCTCGCGTGGGCTGTTCTCCCACGGTGAGCAGCACCACCGGATGGCCGTTCTCTTGTATGGTCAACAGGGCTTCCAGGGTCTCTTCCACCGGCAGCGCAGAGATGGCGACCACCGTGCCCCCGTAAGGCAGGCTCTGCATATCGCGCAGCAATAAATGGCTTAAGGAAAACTGTCTGAAAGGATCCAGCCGCGCCAACGTCTCCAGGATTTGCGTCAACTGCGCCGGGCTGCGGCTGGGCGGCACATACACGCAATTGTTGGAATTGCCGATGCCGCTATTGGTATGCAACGCTACTGCCTGGTTTGCGGCGAGAGCGTGAGTGGCGATGGAAGCAGCGGCGGTGATGACCAACTCTAAATACTCAGGGATCATCCCGTATGGATTAAGAGAGGTCTGCACATCAGTGAAGAGAAACAGCACGCGGCTCGCTCCTGGATCAAAGACCTTAGTTTGCAGCCGTTGCAGGCGGGCGGTCGTCTTCCAGTGCACGTAGCGCATACTGTCGCCAGGCACGTACTCGCGCACCGTTGCCATGCGCAGCGGGTCCTCGATCAGCCGGAAGGAGGCCTTCTCTTCCGGCAGGGGCCAGGCTGGAGGCAAGCCCAATCTGCTGATCGGAACCACCTTAGGGTATACCAGCAAAGTGTCCGCCTCTGGAGCAGCTTCTGTCTGCCAATAAAAGCCAAAGACATCTCCGGAGATGATGTCGGCGGGGCCGAAGTGAAATTCACCTCGCTTGTCTCCCCGGATACGATAAGTCCGCCGCACCCGTTCATACCAGCGCAAGGCCATGAGATTGGCCAGAATATGGCTTTGCGGCTCGTCGCCGGGTTGCCTGGTGAGCAGCGTAACGTCCGGCGGAAAGTGGTCGAGCACCATTAGCCAGGCCAGAGGCAAGAGTTTAGCATTGGTGACCTCAATGCTCAGTTGGGTTTCCTCGCCAAAGTTCAGCCGCGTGTTGCCTAGTGCACGCCGATAGGACACTCCTTCCAGGCAGTGGCGTATCCACAGGTTAGACGCAAGGGAGGCAAGGCCCAATAGCACAGTGAAGAAAAACATCAATTCGTATCGCAGCGCAATGCTAAGGGTGAAGAGAAAGATCAGTAGCAGATACCAACCAGGGCTGTTCATTTGCTATCTTTGAGCGACCAGCTTTCTTCCACGGGCACAGGCACCTGGCTGACGATATCGTCCAGGACTTTGGCTATAGGGCGCGCGCGCAGGCGCGTCTCCGCGCTGGGGATCAAACGGTGGGCCAACACCGGCTTGACCAGGGCTTGCACATCATCGGGTAGAACGTAGTCCCGGCCGCGGATAGCAGCCAGCGCCTGGCTTGTGCGATAGAGAGCCAGCGTTCCACGCGGGCTGACGCCCAGGGAAAGCGCCTTGCTCTCCCGCGATGCCTGCGCCAGGGCGATCATGTAACTTTCGATGGTTTCGTGTACTGTAACCTGCCGGCAGCGCTGGCCCAGCGCCAGAACGTCCTCTCCCGGCACGACCGCTTGCAGTTCCGCCAGCGGATCCGAATCACGGAACCGTCGCAGTATCCTTCGCTCCTCTTCGGTGTAGGGATACCCCAAGGAGACGCGCATCAGGAAACGGTCTACCTGGGCTTCCGGCAGGGGGAATGTGCCTTCCAATTCTATCGGGTTCTGGGTAGCCAGGACCAGAAATGGCCGCAGCAGCGGGCGCGTGACGCCGTCCACCGTCACCTGACGCTCTTGCATCGCTTCGAGCAAGGCGCTTTGCGTGCGGGGGCCGGCGCGGTTGATCTCGTCGGCCAGGACGATCTGCGCCATGATCGGCCCGGGGCGATATTCGAATTCTCCGCTCTTCTGGTTGTAAACGCTGACGCCGGTGATATCCGTTGGCAACAGGTCGGGGGTAAACTGGATGCGGGCAAAGCTGCAACCCAGGCTGCGTGCCAGTGCCTTGGCCAGCGTCGTTTTACCGATGCCGGGGATGTCCTCGATCAAAACATGCCCCTCGCACAGCAGGGCAACCAGCATTAACTCTACGGCTTCATCCCTGCCCACAATGACCCGCCCAACATTGGCTTTTATGCGGTTGACCGCGTCCTGCACTTCAGAAATAGTTAGCGACATGATGACCTCTTTCATGATCTTGCATGCTCATTGTAGCCCAAAGCCTGGCAAGTGTCAAAAAGAGACCTCCGGGGTCTGGGGGACCTCGGAAGTCTCTTAGCTATAGCAGGGCGCGCACTTCCTTGCTATGCCCTTCAGGTTTGACGTTCTCAAATTAACAAAAACTGGCTATAATCATCCCGAAAGCCGCAGGCTTCGGCCGTGCAGCAGGGGTGTCATCCTTAGGATAGAAATAGAGAACGACCTTTTTGCCCCGGAAATATATTCTCATACTTTGACTCGAAAGGGTGGAATTATGCAAACTCGTTGTGTTGTGATCACCGGGATGGGCGCGGTGACGCCGTTGGGCCTGACGGTGGAGCAAACCTGGTCTAATCTGTTACAGGGCAAATCCGGCGTTGGCCCGATCACCACCTTCGATGTCAGCGATTTGCCCTCGCGGATTGCAGCTTTTGTGAAAGGCTTCAACCCTGAGAACTATATGGATCACAAAGAGGCGCGCCGGCTTGCGCGGTTCACTCAATTCGCCGTTGCTGCGACGCATATGGCCATCAAGGACGCTTCCCTGGATCTCAGCCGGGAGGATCCTACGCGGCTGGGCCTGGAGATCGGCAGCGCGGTTGGCGCTATTGACTTGATCGAGGATCAAAGCCGCGTGTTCCAGGAACAGGGGGTGAGACGGCTCAATCCCACCCTCATCCCTTCCATCATCGTCAATGCGGCCTCTTGCCAGGTGGCCATCTCCCTTGGCATAAAAGGCCCGACAAATAGCCCGGCGGCGGCCTGCGCTACCGGCGTTTATGCGCTGGGCCAGGCCCTTCGCAGTTTGCAGAGGGGCGATGCCGACGCCATCATCGCTGGAGGCACCGAGTCCGCCATGTCACCTTTGCCTGTAGCCTCCTTTGCCAGGCTCGGTGC
>Ga0129297_10000554_pt1 | contig 18078 bp, 19 predicted proteins | sample I18A1metaG_FD_94708 | JGI IMG/M metagenome (GOLD analysis project Ga0129297, IMG submission 94708) | Lake sediment bacterial and archeal communities from Gulf of Boni, Indonesia to study Microbial Dark Matter (Phase II) - ​I18A1 metaG | ecosystem: Environmental > Aquatic > Freshwater > Lake >... | reverse complement strand
CATTGGGTATTGCCTGAGCATAAGGGATGTAGATGGCTTTTCTCTTGCCCAAGCCTTGGTCGAACTCGCTATCCGTTTTCCACGGGCACTTCGTTTGGCAGATGCCACATCCGGTACACAGAGATTCGTTTACATACCTAGCTCGCTTGTTAACCCTGACCTTAAAGCTGCCCGGTTTCCCGCTAACATCCAAGATGTCGGCATAGGTTATGATGTCAACATTTAAATTCCGGCCACATTCCACCAGTTTTGGGGAGAGGATACATATGGAGCAGTCATTGGTGGGGAAGGTCTTGTCAAGTTGAGCCATCACCCCACCAATAGCCGGCGATTGCTCAACCAAATAGACATAGTACCCAGACTCGGCTAGGTCCAGGGCTGCCTGAATACCGCCAATACCCCCACCGACAACCAGTACCGCCCCGGTTTTATGGTTGACAGTCGGCTGGGCACTTGACTTCGCCATTACATTCCCCCGAAAAGAATAAGGTGGGTAACATAGTTAATGCCAGAGTTGCTGGCAATGAGACCATCCCAGCTAGTTGTGGTATTCAGACCAAGTGGTGGTGCTCAACTACTTCTCTGGTTTAGCTGGTTTAGGAATATTTGTTGGGTTTACTAATTCGGTTAGTTGCTGTGATTCCCAAGTCCGGTTATACCACGGGAAACCTATCAGCGGGGTAACGATCCCCCTCTGTCTCCTTGACCGTAAGATTATCTCGCAAGTTATCTCCGCCACTAGGGCACATAGCTCAGCACAGTATACAGACCACATTGAGAAAACCTCGCCCGACCTAACCCGCTCTATCTGCATGAGGTCAAGACGGTCAACCGGAGCCAGGCGCTTGCCAAAATGGGCATCACACAAATCGCCACAGCGGACATGACCATTAGTACGTTGGGCAAACCGTTCCATAAGTTCAAACACCCGTGCCTGGGCTAAAGTAAAATTGCTATGCCCTTTAGACCGAGGTCCGCCTTCCTCGGTAAAGTCCACCCGCCCGAACGCTAGACCAATAGCAGCGATTCCTCCCACTAGGGCACAGCAAATCTCGTTACCACCAAAACCTCCAGAGAGGGTGGTCATAAGCACTACCGACTCCCTCGTCCCCAGACCAAGATGAAGGGATAAGGGATATAAAACTGTCTGACCACAAATCCGATACTTAAGCTGTAACTCCCGCGAGTCCCGAACCACCCTCCTTATAATCGCCTCATCATCGGTTTCATCCCGACTCCAGAACTGCCAGTCCTTCCGGTGCTGTTCATCCTTGAAGACATCGGCTAAATGAGCCATTAGTTTCCCATATACCATTTGTCGATTCTCCTCCTAAGTTTTAATGCTATCGACCGTGAGTAGAAATTCCTTTCACTAGCCCTATGCTGGTAACTAAATTGACAGCTTGAATTGTACTATACACAAAAGGGAAGCGTCAAACAATTTGATGGCGAGGGGAAGGGTCAGCGCAGTTTTGCTCTCCAGCACCGACTAGAGAGATGGCTGGAGTTTTGATACAATCGGTTGGAAGAAAAGGCGGGCGAGTATTTTGGTTCTAGATTAACAAAGAGGCTATAAAGGGAGGCACATAGATGGAACTTGAGATCCTAGAGAGCTTGAAAAGAGCCGTCCTAGAATACGATACCGAAGCTGCAACCAGCTGGGCCAGAAGAGCCGTGGCGACAAAGGTAAATCCAGTCAAGGCTCTGGATATCCTTACAGAGGCTATCAGACAGGTAGGTGACCGCTTTGGTAGAGGAGAACTCTGGCTTCCTGATTTAGTTGGGGCAGCTGATGCCATGCAAGCTGCTATGCCCATTCTAGAAGAAGAGCTTAAGAGAACAGGGGCGAAGCGAGAAACCCTGGGGGTTGCTGTCGTCGGGACAGTTTTTGGGGACATCCATAGTATAGGGAAGTCTATGGTATGTACCATGCTCACTGCCGGCGGCTTTGAGGTGCATGACCTGGGTGTGAATATCAAGGCTGAGGAGTTCCTTGAGGCAGTAGAGAAATATCAAGCCGACATCTTGGCTATGTCAGCCCTCTTGACCACCACCGCCGTAGAGCAGAGAAAAGTTATTGATGCCCTCAAGGAGAAAGGTATCAGGGAGAAGATAAAGGTCATGGTAGGTGGGGGCGCCATAACCGCAGAGTTTGCCAAAAGCATTGGGGCTGATGGATATGACCCCACTGCTCCTGGTGCTGTGGAGCTAGCCAAGAGACTGGTTGGGAAAAGCAGTTGCTCTAGTTAGCTTGGTGGCGTTAGTCAGGCATATCGCAGCATCGATGGCGGTAAAACCTGGTACGAAGCGCATAAGCCGCCTACCGGAGGGGCTATCTCCTGGATGAGTTGTGATCCCAACACCGATGATTGCTCACTTGTTTATTGCGTTTCCACTGATTTCTGGGATGTCCTTGTCCCTCGAGACATTGATGTTCCTGTCGCTCGGATGATGGTGGCAACACCTGGGAGCGTGTCCTTACCTCAGGTCTGAAGCTACTGGTAGATGGCAGAGAAATTGAAGTCGGACCACACCTCAAGTGTCCAGTTTCAGGTGTTCACTCTAGGCACCCCAGAAGACAGAGCAAAAAAGAATAAGAATAAAATCTATATGTATTTTCAAGATAGACTTTAGAACAACAAAACACTGCCACTATTTTGGTAGAGCAGTCTTAATTGGTGTTTAAGGGACTCTTCTTTTACTATCGCCTTTAGGGTGCATCGGCAATGCTTGTATTGGGCAATCAGGAGCAAGGCACTTCTCGCATCGCATGCATTGTATTGCCGCAGAGTCATAGCCTTCTGTGTACGGGCAAACAGCTATGCATTGAGCACAGTATATGCCGTTATCCAGCCAAGCTTGCAGGCATTGTTCCGCTTGTATGTACCATTTCTTAACACCAGGATTATTGTTTTCGTTATATCCCTTCATTTTTCTATCACTGAAGCTTATAGCGTGGGCAGGACATGCTTCGGCACAAACCAAGCACTGGTTACAGAATTCTGTTAATCCGAAGTCGACAGGCTTATCAGTATTTAGCGGCATATCTGTCAGGACCTTGCATAGCCTGATGCAAGAACCGTAGTCGGTTGTTATCAGCATTCCATTTCTGCCAAGCTGACCCAGGCCTGCACTTATGGCTAAAGGTATGCTTAAAGCAGTGTCATTCATACATGGGATCGCATTATAGCCAAGACCTCGTATACACTCAGCCAGAGATATAGATGCTATGCCCATCTTGGAATATCCGAGGTCGGTTCCTGCACTTACACCTGCCCCCGGGCATTGCTGGATAAGGGCTTTATCCATTTCAACAGCCATCACTACTGCCTTATTTACTGAGTTGGGGATAACTAGAGTGCCGTTTCTTTCCACTGGTACTTCGACATTGTCAAATATAAAGCGTTTTCCTACCTGTCTTTCGTAGACCCATCTTGCGTCAAGCTCGGCAACGCCAACAAGACAGGCGCCATATAGCTTGGCAGCATGTTTTATTGCAGGGGTAAGCTTATCCGGGTCAGTTTCTGTGCGCCATTTACTCATTGGTTCTGGTACAAACAGGGGGCTCCACTTTAAAAACTGAGTATTGGCATTTTGGTCGCCATAACTTCCCAAGATGTAATTTAATGCGACTGCTCCAAACCCGACAGCGTAATCTATCCGTGATTTCCCAGGTGTGCTAAGTTGAACGTTTTTCATCATGTCTGGCCCTATGTGCGCCATGATAAAACCTGCTATATCCATAATGCCAGTTACAGGTTTACCAGAAAGCCTTTCAGTAAGTGTTACGAATCCCTCCTTAGACGAATCGAATCTTTTGTATATTTTATTGTCAACCTCGTACATTTCATCTAGAGATTCCCTAGTCTTAGGCTGTGCTACTGTAGCCATTTCTTAAATTCAACCTCCTCAAAATTTAAATTATAGCGATAGTTGAATGTCATAGTGGGGTGCCCCCGATATTAGTACCACTTAGAATGAGAGATTGCCCATTTTTGCCAAAGGTTGCTTAACTCCTTTTATCTGGTTCTCCTCGTAGTATCTCCTAGCAAACTCTGCCGGTGTCAGGTAATCCAGCGAGCTGTGTGGTCGGTAGTTATTATACTCTTGCCTAAAGGCTTCCACAATGGTCTGAACTAGCTCATACTCTTAGGAAAAAGTACCAAGTTAGACATTACAGGTGAAACGATTGACAGTGAAGTTGATGATTCAGTATTGATAGTAAGTCAGAGGTAACGAAACGCCCTTTTGTGGAATGACAGCTGTGCCGGGTAGTTCTAAGACTTTGCTCGGGAGGCATAGGCTTCCTTCGGCAGTATAGCATTTTACTTGAGCCCCAACGATAACCGCGCTTTGTCCTTTTATATTTAAATCTAGACGAAAGCGAGTGATTACCTCTGCAAATCCCCCTGGCTGGGGGAAGTATTACCAAGTTTAGTCAGCTAGAACCTGCAAAGACTATTGACAAACTTCCCATTTTATGCTATTGTTGAGTAAAAGAATCAACTTAGTCAACAAAGGAGGACAGCTTAATGAAGCTCTCTACCAGAGGACGATATGGAACCAGGATGCTCTTGGATTTGGCTCTCCAACACGATAGACCGGTTGCACTAAAAGATATAGCTCAAAGGCAGCAGATTTCACTACCGTACCTAGAGCGGCTAATAGCTCCTCTCATAGCCGGAGGCATAATACGGAGCGCTCGTGGCGTAAGGGGTGGCGTTTGGCTAGCCCAGCCTCCTGAGCAGATAAAGCTGAGCACAGTCATTCAACTTCTTGAGGGTTCAGTTGCTCCGGTAGAGTGTGTTAATGATCCAGCGACATGCTCCCGCTCCGAATTATGTGTCACCCGGGACATCTGGACTAAGATCAAAAGGGCGATAAACGAGGTCTTGGAGTCTACGACCTTGCAGGATTTGGTCGAGGAGCAAAAGAGAAAAGAACGACATGAACAGGTGACATACTACATATAGGTTTACTAGATTAATAGCTCGGATGGAGTATGTAGAGGGGGAATAACTTCTATGATTGAGAGGTATTCAAGGCAGACCCTTTTTGAGGGTATAGGTCAAGGAGGGCAAAGGAAACTAGGCAATAGTTGTGTGGCGATAATTGGCTGCGGTGCCTTGGGAACAATTATTGCTACTTCGCTAGTGCGTGCCGGTGTGGGTAAGGTCAGGATTATAGACCGAGATTTTATAGAATACCACAATCTGCAGCGGCAAGTCCTTTTTGACGAAGATGATATACGGAATGGGCTGCCGAAGGCAATAGCCGCCGAGCGGCATCTAAGGAAGGTAAACTCCTCGGTCGAAATTGAAGGCATAGTCGCCGATGTGAACTTTACCAACGTTGAAAGGTTCATCACTGGCGCAGACCTAATCCTGGATGGATTGGACAATTTTGAAACTCGTTTTCTTATTAATGATGTCTCGCTAAAGCATGGAATCCCGTGGGTCTATGGTGGAGCTATCTCTTCTTCTGGAATGACGATGAACATAATCCCGGGCGAAACTCCTTGCTTCCGGTGCTTCTGCTCTACCGCACCAGCTGCAGGAGTAATGCCTACTTGCGATACCGCCGGGGTAATCGGTCCTGTCCCTTTCATTATCGGTTCTCTTCAAGCCGCTGAGGCACTGAAGATACTGGTTGGAGCTAAAGAAATTAATCGGCGGCTTATATGTATTGATGTTTGGACAGGGAGCTTTGAAAAGCTTGAAATAACTCCTTACCACGATTGCCCCGCCTGCTTGGGAAGATACGAGTTTCTGGAGGGAAAATTTGGAGTAAGAACCACTTCACTTTGTGGTCAAAATGCGGTGCAGGTGCTAAATCCCGAGATAGAAAGGCTCTCTTTCAAGGAGCTTGAAAGTCGGCTTAAGGTGGTGGGGGAGGTTACCTATAACGAGTTCATGCTACTTTTCAGGGTTGATGGTCGAGAAATGGTTATCTTTCCTGACGGAAGGGCTATCGTTAAAAACACCAATGACGAGTCACTAGCACGGGGGCTCTATGCCAAATACATTGGAACATGAGAGTAATACCGTGATTTACCTAGATAATGCGGCGACATCCTGGCCCAAGCCAGAAAGTGTCTACCAGACCATGGATGAGTTCTTGAGGACAAAAGGCGGTAATCCTGGTCGTGGTAGCCACAGTATGGCTGTGGCGGCCAGAGAGACAGTTGAAGAAACGCGGCTGCTTGTGGCGCGCCTTATTAGTGCCCCAGAAATGGAGCGAGTCATATTTACTCTGAATTGCACCGATGCCTTGAACCTGGGGCTAAAAGGACTGCTTAAGCCAGGGGACCACGTAATCACCAGTTGTATCGAGCACAATTCTGTGGTTCGCCCTCTTAGAAAGCTCGAACAGCAAGGGGTCAAAGTAAGTAGATTACCGCCTTCCCCGAAGACTGGAGCTGTGTCTGCCCTGGATATTGAGGAAGCGATAACTAGAGACACCAGACTGGTAGTGGTTACTCATGCCTCTAACGTAACCGGGGTCATTCAACCCGTTGAGGAATACGGAGTAGTTGCTAGGGAGTATAACCTAATTTTCATGGTAGATGCGGCGCAAACTGCTGGTAAGTATCCTATTGATGTCCAAGCGGGTAACATTGATTTACTCGCCTTTTCCGGGCATAAAGGACTACTAGGCCCTCCAGGCACTGGGGTGCTTTATGTGGGCAACCGGGTTGACCTTGATTCATTGCGTGAGGGTGGCACCGGCTCATATTCGGAACTGGAGGAGCAGCCAGCCACTCTGCCTGATAGGTATGAAAGTGGGACAGTGAATAGTGTCGGCATTAGCGGGCTTGGCGCTGGACTGAAATATATCTTCAGCCAAGGTTTGACGAGGATTCGTACTCATGAGCGATGCTTGATAGACAAGCTAGTCGAGGGTTTATCTAACATACCTAGATTAATTCTTTATCGGGCTAAAGATGGGTTTAATCAAGCACCTGTGGTCTCCTTTAACATCGAGGGATATGAGCCAGGGGAGGTAGAAGCCATTCTGGACCAAGCATTTGATATCAAGGTGAGGGCAGGGCTTCATTGTGCCCCAGCAGCTCACAAGACCTTAGGTACTTATCCATTAGGTACCGTACGTTTAAGTCCCGGATACTTCAATACTGTGGAAGAGATTGCTCTGACGCTTCAGGCCTTGGGGAAAATTGCAAGGATGAAGCCTGTCAAGGATTTACCGGAAAGCAGAAGAGCAGTTTACAACAGGTTATGAGATTAACATAAGGAGGAAATTGAGGTGGCAGAGATAATCCAAGAAGTGGAGAAGCTTCAGTATAAGACTATAGAAATACCTAAGCTAACTAGAGGTATAGCCAGGGACTCTACCGAGCTAATCGGAAACACACCCTTGGTCAGATTGAACCGAATAACCCAAGGGTTAAAGGCAGGGGTGGTGGCAAAGCTTGAGTCTTTTAATCCTGTAGGCAGTGTGAAAGACAGGATTGGAGTGTCAATGATTGTTGATGCTGAAGAGAGGGGGCTCATTAATAAAGACACGGTTATCGTCGAGCCCACCAGCGGCAATACAGGCATTGCCCTAGCCTTTGTTTGTGCCGCCAGAGGATATAAGCTTGTCCTCACCATGCCTGACACCATGTCCATGGAGCGTAGACAACTCCTAGCCATATTTGGCGCTGAGCTGGTGCTAACTCCCGGGGCAGAGGGGATGCTAGGAGCGGTCAGGAGAGCCGAGCAACTGGTGGCTGAAAACCCGAATTACTTTATGCCCCAGCAGTTTAAAAACCCGGCAAACCCAGAGGTACACCGACTGACCACAGCCGAGGAGATCTGGCGAGATACTGAGGGGAAAGTGGATATTGTAGTCGCAGGGGTAGGAACTGGAGGGACGATTACCGGAGTAGCTGAGGTAATCAAACCTAAGAGACCACAATTTAAAGCTATTGCCGTTGAGCCTGCTGATTCCCCGGTTCTTTCTGGAGGAAAGCCAGGAGCCCATAAGATTCAGGGCATCGGGGCTGGTTTTATCCCTGATATCTTAAGATTAGATTTAATTGATGAAATTATCGAGGTGACCAATGAAGATGCCGGAATAATGGCCAGGAGGTTAGCCAAAGAGGAAGGGATATTGGCTGGCATATCCTCGGGAGCAGCAACTTGGGCAGCATTAGAGGTAGCCAAAAGGCAGGAAAACGAGGGCAAGCTCATAGTGGTAATTCTACCCGACACTGGTGAGCGCTACCTATCTACCTGGCTCTTTCAAGAATAAAGAAGTTCAATAAAAAGGTGGGTTTATTATGTTTAAGACTTTAAGGGAAGATATTCAAACGGTATTTGCTAAGGACCCGGCGGCAAGAAGTGTGCGGGAGGTAATATTCTGTTATCCAGGGCTACGTGCCTTATGGTATCATCGTGTGGCTCATTTCCTCTGGCGCCACAGGCTTAAATTTCTAGCTCGCTTCTGCTCCCATACTAACCGCTTTCTAACCGGTATCGAAATCCACCCCGGAGCCAAAATCGGTCGACGCTTCTTTATAGACCACGGGGCAGGGGTAGTGATCGGAGAGACAGCAGAAATAGGAGACGATGTTCTGATATATCAGGGAGTTGTCTTGGGTGGGACTAGTTTAAAGAAGGAGAAGCGCCATCCCACTGTTGGCAATAATGTGGTAATTGGAACCGGCGCAATAGCTCTGGGTGCTATCACTATAGGGGATGGAGCTAAGATTGGGGCGGGTTCAGTGGTAATAAAATCCGTTCCACCTGGAGCCACAGTTGTCGGAGTTCCAGGAAGGATTGTCGAGGAACGCCACAAGCCACTTGCAGACTTAGAGCACGGGGAGTTGCCTGACCCGATAGCAGAAGCTATAAGGCTTGTCCTAGAGGAGCAGGGAAGGTTAGGAGAGCGCGTGAAAAGGCTGGAGAGTCTGAGTGGTATCGTAGTCCCCGATGATGAAGTGAGGAAGATAAGGAAGGAAACTATAAAGGGCTTCAGCGGAGGAGGGGGAATATGAGATTTGAAACAATAGCCATTCATGCTGGAGGGAGGCCGGATGCGACATTTGGTGCCGTCTCAGTGCCCATCTACCAGACATCGACCTTTGTCTTTGAAGATGTGGGTAAGACAAGAGGCTATGACTATTCACGCACGGCGAATCCGACAAGAAAGGTTCTAGAAGATACCATTGCCCAACTCGAGGGTGGAAAGGCAGGGTTTGCCTTTGCCACCGGTATGGCTGCCGAAGCCACGGTTATGCACCTGCTTGAGGCTGGTGATCACGTAATTTCGGGGGATGATGTCTACGGGGGAACTTATAGACTTTTTCAGAATGTAATGAGGGCCTTTGGGCTGGAGTTCACCTTCTTGAGGATGGATAGTAGGCAAGCGATTGAGGAAGCGATAAGGCCTAATACTAGGATGCTGTGGCTAGAGAGCCCATCTAATCCATTACTGAATATTATTGATGTAGAAATGGTGGCTGATGTTGCCAAAAAGCACGGCATATTGACAGTGATGGATAATACTTTTGCCACCCCCTATTTCCTGAGACCAATTGACTTTGGGATTGATCTTGTTGTTCACTCTACAACCAAGTATCTCAACGGACACTGTGATGTTGTTGGGGGTGCTGTGGTAACCACCACTGATGAATTAACCGAGAGGGTTCAATTTCTCCTTAATGCCATGGGAACCTGCGCCTCTCCCTTCGATTGCTGGCTGGTGCTTCGGGGAATTGAGACTCTCCCGGTAAGAATGAAGCAGCATGAGGCGAACGCAATCGCCGTAGCTAATTATCTCAGAGAGCACCTTCCAGTAAATAGGGTGTTCTACCCTGGGCTTGAGTCTCATCCAGGACATGAAATCGCCAAGAGGCAGATGAAGGGGTTCGGTGGGGTGGTGTCATTTCAAATAAAAGGGGGGATTGAGGCAGCTAACAACTTTTTGAGAAGAGTCAAGGTCTTTTCCCTGGCAGAATCGCTTGGTGGTGTTGCTTCCCTTGCTGAGCACCCAGCTACCATGACTCACGCTTCGATGCCAAAGGATTACCGGGAAAAAGTAGGAATCACTGATGAACTAATCAGGTTGTCGGTTGGGTTGGAAAATGTTGATGATTTAATTGAGGATTTACACCAAGCGCTGGAGGTTAGCTGAAGGAGTGGAGTAGTGTCATACGCTAGAGCTTTACGTTGTCGAAAATGCGGGCAGGAATATCCTTTGCAGCCTCTCAACCTGTGCGACTTCTGCCTTAGCCCGTTGGAGGTCAGCTATGACTATAAGTCTATGGCTAAAGCCGTAAGTCGGGAGAAACTCAGCGGAGGAACGCTGAGCATGTGGCGCTATCGCGATATGCTGCCAGTGGAGGGCAAGGAAGTGGACATTGGTACCGGCTTTACCCCTCTAGTCAAAGCCGATAACCTTGGGCATGAACTGGGGCTAAACCGCCTCTATATTAAGAATGACTGCCTTAATCCAACATACTCCTTCAAGGACAGGGTAGTCTCAGTTGCCGTTACCAAGGCGCGCGAATTCGGGTTTGACACCATAGCCTGTGCCTCAACGGGCAACCTAGCGGCTAGCGTAGCCGCCCATGCCGCCAAGGCGAATATGAAAGCTTATGTTTTCGTCCCCTCTGAGGTAGAACCGGGTAAGCTGGTAGGAGCAGCAATCTATAACCCAGTTCTGGTGACCGTTAAAGGAAGCTATGACGATGTCAACCGCCTCTGCGCCCGGCTGGTGGAAAGATATAACTGGGGTTTCATCAACATTAATCTCCGACCCTACTATGCTGAGGGGAGTAAGACCTTGGGCTATGAGGTGGCTGAGCAATTAGGGTGGCGTGCCCCTGACTGTGTGGTGGCTCCCGCCGCCTCGGGGCTGCTCTTTACCCGAATATGGAAAGGCCTAGACGAGCTAGCTATGCTTGGCTTAATCGAAGCAGTTAATACCCATATGTATCTCGCTCAGGCTACTGGCTGCTCGCCCATAGTTAACGCCTTTCAGGCGGGCTCTCTCCATGTGCACCCGGTAGAGCCAGACACTATTGCCAAGTCCATAGCCATCGGGAACCCGGCTGATGGTTATTATGCGTTGAGGGTTGCCAGGCAGTCAGGGGGTGGTGCTTGCGCTGTCACCGATGAGGAAGCAATTGCCGGGATGAAGCTACTGGCTCAAACTGAGGGTATCTTTGCTGAAGCAGCGGGTGGAGTAGTTATTGCCGGGCTCAAGAGGCTGGCAACTTCGGGGGTGATTAAAAGGAACGAGCTTACCGTGGCTTTCATCACTGGGGCAGGACCCAAGACACAGGAAATAGTGTCCGGCATCGTTCAGCCCTTTGCTGTCCAGCCCAACCTGGAATCATTTGAGGAGGTGCTCGGTGCGCGAGCTTAAGCCTGTCACACTCCCCACGTTCAATATTAATCCCAAGAAAAATAAAGGGGGCTAAGATGGTCAAGAGACGAGTAATGTTTACCTTTCCCCAGGAGCTTATTAAGGAGCCCATCATTTATACTCTCAGCCACCAGTTCAAGGTAGTGACCAATATTCGCCGCGCTGATATATCTGAGGATAAAGGGTGGGTGGTATTGGAGCTAGAGGGGGATGAGAAGGAAATCGAGCAGGGGATTGCCTGGGTAACTGCCAAAGGGGTGAGGGTCGATCCTGTTATTGGAGATATTGTGGAGGGTTAAGCGGTGAGAAGGATATATCTTGATTATGCTGCCACGACGCCGACGCATCCCGAGGTGGTGAAGACGATGCTGCCCTATTTTACCGATGCCTTTGGTAACCCTTCAACCATCTATTCCTACGGTCAGGAGGCAAAGGGAGCTATTGAGGAGGCAAGGAGTAAGGTTGCCGACCTTATTGGCGCCCAGAGCGAAGAGATTGTCTTTACCAGCGGGGGGACAGAGGCAGATAACTTTGCCTTAGAGGGTGTGGCTTTCGCCAAAGAGCCCAAAGGGAACCACATCATTACTAACTCCATTGAGCACCACGCAGTCATAGAGACGTGTAAGTTCTTGGAGAGAAGAGGGTTCAGAGTAACCTACCTGCCGGTAGATGAGTATGGCTTGGTTGACCCTGGCGATGTCAAAAGGGCTATCATTGATAAGACCATCCTCATTTCGGTAATGCAGGCTAACAATGAAGTAGGCACCATTGAGCCGATAGCTGAGATAGGTAGGATTACCAAGGAGGCCGGAATCTATTTTCATACCGACGCAGTACAAACCGTAGGGCACATCCCAGTAAATGTGAATGAACTTGGGGTGGATTTACTGTCTATGTCGGCACACAAGCTCTATGGTCCTAAGGGGGTTGGAGCATTATATGTTAGAAAAGGGACAAAACTGATTCCCTTTATGCATGGAGGTGAGCAGGAGAGAAGGCGACGAGCAAGTACTGAGAACGTCCCTGGGCTTGTCGGCTTTGGCAAAGCTGCCGAACTTGCCCAGCAGGAAATGACCGAGGAAGCAGAGCGGTTGACTTATCTTCGTGACCAGCTTATTGAGGGTCTTCTAGAGCGGATTGACCACATTCGCTTAAATGGTCATCCCATAAAGAGGCTACCCAACAACGTCAATATAAGTGTTGATTATGTAGAAGGGGAGTCAATGCTTCTAAATCTTGACTTGGAGGGCATTTGTGCTTCTACCGGCTCAGCTTGTAGCTCATCAAGCCTTGAGCCATCCCATGTGCTCCTGGCACTGGGCCTCTCCCCTGAGCAAGCGCATGGTTCCTTAAGGTTTAGTCTAGGGAGGTGGACGACTGAAGAGGAGATAGGTCGAGTCCTGGAGGTTCTGCCCAAGATTGTATCTAAGCTCAGAGATATGTCACCGCTTTTGAAAAGCCATAGATAGGAGAGGAAAAGATGCGTGATGTATGGTCGCTATACAGTGATAAGGTGATGGAACATTTCAAAAACCCCAGGAATGTAGGAGAGATAGAGAATCCCGATGGCGTCGGACACGTGGGCAACCCGGTGTGCGGCGATATCATGGAGCTTTACATCAAGGTAAATGATAGCACCATCGTTGATGCCAAATTCAAGACTTTTGGCTGTGGAGCTGCCATCGCCACCAGCTCTATGGTCACCGAGATGGTAAAAGGGAAGAGTATAAGCGAGGCGCTGGAAATCTCCAATCGGGCAGTGGCTGAAGCGTTAGACGGGCTGCCACCATTCAAGATGCACTGCTCAGTTCTAGCTGAGGAGGCACTAAAATCAGCTATTGAGGACTACCTCGCTAAGAGCTGTCCAACTAAGGTAGCTCAAACATAAAAGGGAGGTGCTAAAGTGGCACAAAAGTTCAGTCCAGCGGGAGAAAAGGATATAAGTAGTGCTATAGTCGCTGAGTTTGCCGCTCAGTTTCAAGAATATGTAGAGAGCGACTGTATTATCGTCGGTGGTGGTCCAAGTGGACTCATGGCAGGTAGGAATTTGGCAAGAGCGGGCAAGAGGGTTCTTATTGTCGAACGGAATAACTATATTGGGGGTGGCTTCTGGATTGGGGGGTTCCTGATGAACACGGTAACCGTAAGACATCCGGGAGAGAGGATTTTAGATGAGCTCGGTATTCCGTACAAGGCGGTTAATAAGAATCTGTGGGGGGCGAACGGTCCGCATGCCTGTTCAAAGCTTATTGCTTCAACCTGCGATGCCGGCGTTAAATTCCTCAATATGGCAAACTTCGACGACCTAGTATTAAGAGGAGATAATCGTGTTGCCGGAGTTGTGGTTAACTGGACACCTGTCTCAGCATTACCAAGAGAGATAACCTGCGTTGACCCCATTGCCTTGGAGTCGAGAGTGGTTATCGACGCTACTGGTCATGATGCTCAGGTAGTGAGGAAATTGGAGGAGAGGGGGCTAATCAAAACCAAGGGTTATGGTGCTATGTGGGTAGAGAGGTCGGAAGACCTAGTCGTTGAGCATACAGGAGAGGTTCACCCGGGGTTGATTGTCACCGGCATGGCGGTATCAACAACCTACGGATTGCCTCGGATGGGCCCAACTTTTGGGGCTATGCTCTTATCGGGGGAAGTGGCGGCTGAGATTGCCCTAGAGAGTTTGAGATGAAAGTTCGCCGAATAGAGAAGGTCCTCTTGTACGATGAAGGTGCGGCTGAAGAATTAAATACAGAGGAAATCGCCAAATATTTGAAAGAGAAGCTAGGGAAAGCACAAGTCAAGGTGAGAGGGAATCCCTTTGCTCTTTGGCTTGAGAAAAGCTCAGATTATGCAAGAAAGCTTGCATCTATCAAGATTCAAGATGTGAATAGACAGATAGCCCCTGAGCAGGAACCTCTCTATGGCGAGGTTTCGTATGAAGAAAGAAGAATTCTGGGAAAAACCAAGTCCTTTGGAGTGCTCTACGACGGTTTTCAACTTCAAAGGGTCTTTTCAGAACTCATAGCACGGGAGGAGTGCTCTCTTGAGGTTGTTCACATCTTCTTTACCAACCGTTTGTTTGCTACCTGGGAGGAGAATAACAACCGGTACCATGCCAGGACAAGCATGTATGGTATCCCCTCGGTTATCTCAACTACAGGGCTGGTAGAGGCACCGGCCAAGCCAAGGGAGTATTACCTTCTTAAGCAGCAGTATGAGATGCTAGGAAAGGACCTGTTGGAACTCAAAGAGAGATTGAAGGGAAGTTTTATTGATTACGGGGATGAACGACTGACCGAGGTTATAAAGGGATATGCAATGCAGGCGGTTTTCTATCATCTTGTTGGTGACCCTTTTTGCGAGGATAAGGGTTGTCGGCTATATAACGCCCACTGGCAAGAGGAACTCATCTTTGCCCAGCTTGAGAGCGAATACGAGTTTTGTGAACGCCATACCAGAATCTTAGATAATTTACGTAGGAAATGAAAATGAGCATTCCGGAAATAGAGGTTAAAGAGGATAAGACAATAAAGGAGCTTATGGATGAGCTCCAGCTCTCTACTGCTCCCATCCTGCTGATGGTGGATGGGAGAATTTTCTACCCAGATGTGATAAAGGGCAGAAGGTTAAGGAAAGAGGATAAAGTAACATTAATCCCACTGATAGCGGGGGGATGAGGGAGGCACAACCAATTAAGGTCTTGGTGAAGGAGGTAGTTTGATGAAGCTATATCAGATGGTCGTAAAAGACATTATACGCCGCAAAAGGCGGGTGTTATTTGCCATCGTCGGTGTAATTATCGGCACTATGACGGTCGTTGGTATATTTACCATTGCCCGCGCTGGCGAAGCAAGAATGTATGAGCAGCTGGAAAAATATGGCCCTAACTTAACCGTCATACCAGCCATAACTAACGTCGATGTAAATTTAGGCGGCGACCTGAGTCTTGGGACTTTGTCAGTCGGTGAAAACTGTATCTCTGAGGAAAAATTGCCTGAGATCAGAAGGATAACCGATAACGCAATAAGGGAGGCGCTGGGCATTGAAGATGAGGGCAATATTGCCATCATTGCCCCCAAACTCTACGTGAATACCGAGGTGAAAGGGGTATCGGTGATGGTAGTTGGGGTGGAGCCTCAAGAGGAGAGCAAGATTAAGACATGGTGGAGAATTCGGGAGGGGGAATATCTTGAGCGTGCCGACCAGGCGCTGATCGGAGCGGTAGCTGCTGAACTTCTGGAGCTTAGCGAAGGTGATACCATTGCTCTTAACGGCACCGATGTAACCATTACCGGTATTCTCGAGGAGACAGGTTCCAACGAAGATTACCAGATTTTTGTTCCCCTAGCCACATTGCAGAGGGCGTTTAACAAAGAGGGGCTGATTTCTTCAATGGATATTCGTGCCCTGTGCAATGCATGCCCGGTGGTAATGATCGCTGACAGTATAAATAGTGAGATTCCCGGGGTTCGGGCAATTGCGGTAAAACAAATAGCTAGCGCTGAAATGGAGATGCTGGGGAGAATAAACAGGTTTATGCTGGCTCTGGCCGGAATTACACTGGCTGTTGGCTTGTTTGGGGTAGGCAACACGATGATGCGGTCGGTAAATGAAAGGATCAAAGACATCGGGATAATGAGAGCAGTAGGGGCGTCACACAATCAGATAATGAGGGTCTTTCTTTACGAGGCTATTATTATTGGTGTATTGGGGGGTATCTTCGGGTATTGGGCAGGAACCTTGCTGGCATTTGGGCTTGGCCCGGTGCTCTTTCAGATATCAGCCATTAGTTACGTACCCCAGTACTTCCCCCTAGCACTGGGCTTAGCTATCTCTGTTGCCGTCATAGCCACCATATATCCAGCCTTTCGCGCCACCAGGGTTAAGGTGGCTGATTCCTTTAGGTCTTTGTGAGGTGGGACAAGATGTTAGAAATCAAGAATGTAACCAAGATTTACGGCGAGGGTGAAACTAAAGTAGTTGCCCTTAATAATGTTTCGCTTCGGGTAGAAAAAGGCGACTTTATAGCTGTTATGGGGCCTTCTGGAAGCGGTAAGTCCACCCTTTTGAATGTCATCGGTGGTCTGGACCGCCTGTCCAGCGGTGAAGTGCTCCTGGAGGGGAAGCGTATCGATAACCTAGATGAAAATGCTCTTGTTGAGATTAGAAGGGGGAAAATCGCCTACGTTTTTCAGCAGTATCATCTGATTCCATCCCTTACTGCCTTGGAGAATGTGCTCCTGCCTTTAATCTTTGCTGAGACAAGTGGGAAGGCTGAGAGGGCACTGAATATTTTGAAAAGGGTGGGCTTAGAGAAAAGGGCGAAACATAAACCCAGCCAGTTAAGTGGTGGGGAACAACAGAGGGTAGCCATTGCTAGAGCTCTGGTTAATAACCCGTTACTTGTCCTGGCTGATGAGCCAACAGGTAATATGGACCAAGAAACGGGTCAGAAAATCTTGCATTTATTCGACCAGCTAAATAGAGAGGGGCACAGCATTATTATGGTTACCCATAACCCTGAGATAGCCAAATATGCTGGAGAAATTATAGTCCTGCGTGATGGGCAAGTTATAGATAGGATTAATCAAAGAGGAGGAAACCAATAAATGTTAAAGAGAATCATTGCCTGGTTTATGTTATTACCGCTGGTTGTGATGTTGCTTCTAGGCGCTTGTGCTGGCCCAACGTCAACACCAGCACCGGAGTCGACTCCAACACCAGCGCCGACACTGGAACCGACACTACCACCAGCACCAATGCTGACATTGGAACCACCAGCACCGGCAGCCTTCCAGATTACCGATTTAGAAATCAATCCGACAGTGGCTAGCCCTGGACAGAGGGTAACTATCAGCGCTAAGTTGACAAATACTGGTGACACTGGGGATAGCTACACAATGGAACTGTTTATAAATGATGTTGCTGAGGTAGCAGAGGTAGCAAAGGAAGTAACTATACCTTCTGGTCAAACCAGGGAGTTGCGTTTCTCAGAGTTTTTCAAGACACCGGGTACTTATCGAGTTAACTTGGGTGAGCTTATCGGACAATTTGTGATAGTTGAGTCAGGCGAGCTAACACAATCAAGTACCCCCGGCTGCTGCTCCGGTGCGCCTGATTCCAGTACCTCGGATAGTTCTAGTTGCAGGTGTTGTTCACGCCGTTAGGAGTTATTCGAGCTTTTCTCCCACTGTGCCTGCTTCCACTACTCTATTTACACACAAAGGAGGATACAATAGATGTTAAGAAAAATAGGAATAGGAGCCTTGGTAGTTTCGCTAGTATTAATCCTTGCCGGGTGTGCTGGCTCACCACCAGCATCGGCACCTACTCCGCCGCCGGCACCAGTACCTACGTCACCGCCATCACCAGCCCCTACTCCGCCACCAAGTCCAAAGCCATCGGGGCCAATAGAGGCGACATGGATTGAGCCACAACTAGATGGCGATACCGTGTCCATCCCAGTAAGTGAAATTGAGGACAATTGGAATACCCATTTTAAGCTGAGGACAGAGGTTGATGGTAAGAGTGTCAGGCTGAATTTCATGGCATACATACTTGATGGAGAAATCTACGTTCGGGCGAATGTTTGCCCACCTTGCCGCTCGGTAGGCTATGCTCTTGAAAACAATATCCTAATATGCGATACGTGTGCGACTACCTTCAATGCCAAAACCGGCGACGGTATTGGGGGAGCCTGTGTTGATT
>Ga0129297_10000552_pt1 | contig 18086 bp, 14 predicted proteins | sample I18A1metaG_FD_94708 | JGI IMG/M metagenome (GOLD analysis project Ga0129297, IMG submission 94708) | Lake sediment bacterial and archeal communities from Gulf of Boni, Indonesia to study Microbial Dark Matter (Phase II) - ​I18A1 metaG | ecosystem: Environmental > Aquatic > Freshwater > Lake >... | reverse complement strand
TTCTCTGCCACGGTCATGTTGGGCACCAGCATGAAGTTCTGGTGCACCATGCCGATGCCGCGCGCGAAGGCATCATTGGGCGTCTTGAAGTGGACGGGCTCGCCGTTGATGGAGATGGTCCCCGCATCCGGATGGTAAAGCCCTGCCAGGATGTTCATCAGGGTGGACTTCCCCGCCCCGTTCTCCCCCACCAGCGCCAGGACCTCGCCCCGTTTCACCTGGAGGTTGACGTTGTCGCAGGCCAGGATTCCGGGGAAACGTTTGGTGATGCCGGCCAGTTCGAGCGCTTGGATGGGCTCAGAGGCAGCTTTCATGGAGCACTCCCATGCGTGAGTCACGACGGCCCCGGTGCACACGAATGCGCGCCCCGGGGCCGGTTTTCAATAGAGCTTGCGGGACCTAGAACTTCACTTCCTTCCAGGCGATGGGCAGCTTGTTCGCCTTCATCTCGCCCAGGGCCTTCTCCACGGCCTTGCGCATGGCGGGGGTCAGCACGGGTCCCACCTTCTCGTTGAACTTGTAGACGAAGCCGCCGTTGGCGAAGTTCAGGGGCAGGTTCTCGCCACCCAGGACCTTGGCCTCGCGCTTGGCGATGATGGCCTCCACCACCGCCGTGTAGTCGTAGCTGGCGGCAGCGACCACCTTGGAACTCTCAGGCATGGCCAGCTGGGTCGTGTCCTGGCCCACCCACCAGATCGTCTTGTCCTTGTATTCCGCCACGGCCCGCAGGGCGCCCGTGGCCTGCTGGGAAGCGCCCGTCAACACGTCGGCGCCGGCCTTGATGTGAGTGTGCGCCAGCTCGGCGGCCTTGACAAAGTCACCGAAGCTGCCGGTGTAGGCCAGCTTGACGTCAGCCTTGGGATTGACAGACTTGATGCCCAGGTAGAAGCCGCGGTTGTAGCGGGCGGAGTCGCCGCCGTCCACGGGACCCACGTTGCCGATGACGTTGGCCTTGGTGGTCATGCCGGCGATGATCCCGTTCAAGTAGCCGGTCTGCTCGCTCTCGGGCATGTAGGTGAAGACGTTCTTGGGACCGATGTCCGCCGACGTTCCGAAAGCGAAGGACGTCTTGGGGAACTCCTCGGCCATCTCCAGGACCAGGTTCTTGTACTGGGCGCCGTGGCAGATGATGATCTCGTAGCCCTTGGAGGCGTACTGGCGGGCGGCGCTGCCGGCGTCCACGGGCTTCATCTTCTCGCTGTAGCTGTACTCCACCAGGATGTTCCCGTACTTCTTCTGGGTGGTCTTGATCGCGTCGTGCATCGCCTGGCACCAGCCCTTGTCATCCACGGTGGATTCGACGATGAGGGCGACACGCACCTTGGAGACAGGGGCGGCCGACAGGCCACCCATGCAGGTGAATGCAGTGATTGCGGCGAGAAGGGTTCTCTTCATGCGGACCTCCGGGGGCGGCAAGCTGGAATCAAGCTAACAGGCAGGCCATGATTGTGGTTAATTTTTTATTTCAACTCGATAAATTCTTACCCATCATAGGGTGGGTGTCTTTCGGATACTCGGAAGCCCACGCCTCAGGGGAGACTTCCCATGACCAGCCGACCCATCCTGGACGCCCGAGAACCCGGGCCTTCCACGAAACAGATGGTGCGCCACCTCCGGCGGGCCAATGCCATCGCGCACCGCGCCTTGACCATGGGACATCACCCCTTTGGAGCGATCCTCGTGGCGCCGGACCACGAGACCGTCCTCCTGGAGCAGGGGAACGTGGACACCGTGAACCACGCCGAGTCCGTGCTGGCCCGGACGGCGGACATGAACTTCACGCCCGAATACCTGTGGGGCTGCACCCTCTACACGACCGTGGAGCCCTGCGCCATGTGCGCCGCCACGCAGTACTGGGCGAACATCGGGCGCCTGGTCTATGGGATGGACGAGCGAAGGCTGCTGGAACTCACGGCGGATCACGCCGAGAACCCCACCATGGACATCCCCTCCCGCTACGTCTTCCAGCACAGCCAGAAGGACATCCTCGTACACGGCCCCTTCCCCGAAGTGGAGGAGGAGATCGCCGAGCTGCACCGGGGGTTCTGGAAGAAGGGGTAAACAAAGGCCCCTGCGAAACGTCTCGCAGGGGCCTATGGACGACGAACTTCTACATCATCATTTTGTGCGGCAGGCTCTCGATGCGGGCGGCGGGCGTGATGATCTGGTAGTTGAGCTTGCGCTGCAGCTCGCGGATGGTGTTGGCACCGGCGTAGGTCATGCCGGAGCGCAGGCCGCCCACGATGTCGGCGATGATCTGGTCCTCGTCCTCGCGGTAGGGGACCTTGGTGGAGACGCCCTCGGCGGTCTTCCAGTCGGTGAGGCCGCCCATGTAGTCCTCAGCCACTTCCCGGCTGGCCATGCCCCGGTAGACCTTGTGGGTGGGCTTGCCGTTCTCGTCCTTGATGGGCTCTCCCGGCGTGGGCCGCGTGCCCGCCAGCATGCCGCCGATCATGACGAAGTCGGCGCCGAAGGCCAGGGCCTTCACGATGTCGCCGGGAGTGCGGATGCCACCATCGGCGATGATGGAGCGGTCCGCCCGGGCGCACTCCTTGATGGCGGTGAGCTGGGGCACGCCGAAACCGGTCTTGATGCGGGTGGTGCATACGCTGCCGGGGCCGATGCCGACCTTGATGATGTCGGCCTTCACGGAGGCCAGGTAGTCGGCCCCTGCGTAGGTGGCCACGTTGCCGGCCATGATGCACTCGTTGGGCAGCATCTGGCGCATGCGCTTGATCATCTTGCCGACGTACTTGGCGTGACCGTGGGCCACGTCCACGCAGAAGTACTGGGCACCGGCGTCGCGCAAGGCCTGAACGCGCTCCATCTCGGCCTCGGAGGTGCCCACGGAGACGAAGACCTTCGTGCGGCACTTCCGGAACATGTCGAGGTTCTCCTCGATGGACCCGAAGCGGTGGAGCACGCCGATGCCGCCCTTCTCGCCGATGAAGTTGGCCATGGCGTCTTCGGTGATGGTGTCCATGTTGGCGGTCATGACCGGCAGGTCCAGGGCGAGCTTGCCGGTCTTGTCGGTCATGTTGATCTCGACAATGCGCCGGGCTTCATGGTGGTTGTAGGCCGGGATCAGGAGGACATCGTCGAAGGTGATGGCGGTTTCAGGCATGGGCTTCCCTTTGATCACGGTGAGGGGGAAAGGATCGATTCGAGCACGGACCGTGCGAAGGTCGTGTGGCACCCGTTGCCATCGCTTCGCACATAGGTCATCGATTTTACCGCGATCTCCAAGCATTGCGATGGTCATTCCTTGCCGACACGCGTGATCCGCTGCCCAGAGCCGTCATTCTGCGTGCAATTCCGCCCCATTCGTGTGATTGGTGGTTGCTCTGACCTTTGGTGTCACGACCCACATGCCCCGCATCGCCTTCATCACTCCACCCCTCATCAAGCCCGCCGAACCGGGGCTCTCCGCCGCCGCGGCCGCCCAGTGGTTCCGGAACCGGGGTGTGGACACGATCTCGGTGGACGCCAGCATCGGCTGGTACCGGCACACCCTCGGAGAGGGACCAATGACCGCCGCCCTCGCCCAGGCGGAACAGCTGGGCTACGCCAGAGGGTCCATGATGACCTTCCGGCAGACGGTCCGACAGCTGGCGGAGCCCGTTCCGGTGCTGCGGCGGCCCGAGACCTACCGGGACCGGCGGGTCTACAGCTCCGCCACCAACCACTTGATCAACGCCTTGAGGCTGGCCTCCGTGGCGCATCCCGGGTTCCACCTGCGGGTGGCGGATGTGGAGGTGGAAGGACGACGCCCCCACCGCTCGGAGGATCTTGAATCCATCGCTCACGGTCCAGGACCTTTCGACGCCTATTTCACCGAGGTGCTGATCCCCTGGCTGGAGCAAGAGCGGATCACCCACGTGGCCGTCTCCTTCACGTTCCTGCATCAGGCCTATGCAGGTTTCCGTCTGGCCCGGTTGCTAGGGGAACGCCTTCCCGGCCTGGAGCGCCTGGCGGGTGGGCCCCTCATGGCCTGCTGGAGCGCCGTGGGCGCCACCTTCGAGGCCCCCGTCTTCCGGCTCTTCCACCGAATCTGCCCCACGGCCTCGGAACAGGAGATGGAAGCCCTGGCCCTCGCGTGGGGAGGCACCACCCATGCGCGGAAGGCTCTGTTCGCGCCAGATCTGGCCACGACGCCCTGGAACGACTACCTGGTGCCCATGCCCACGATCCCGGTGGCCCTGGGGCGCGGCTGCTACTGGCGGCGCTGCACCTTCTGCCCGGACTACCTCCACCCCTCCTACCGCAGCGGCAGCCGGGATGCCCTGGCGGCGTGGCTGGAGGCCGTGGCCACGCGATTCCCCGCCGGAGCCATGCTCCACCTGACGGACTCGGCCCTGTCACCGCCGCTGTTGGAGCACGTGGCCGACACCATCCGACGGGACCGCCTGCCCCTGCGCTGGCACGGCTTCGTACGGCTGGAAGCCCGCTTCGCGGATCCAGCCTTCACGCGCCACCTGGCCGAAGGAGGCTGCGCCATGCTCCAGTGGGGGCTGGAGACCGCTTCGCCCCGCCTGCTGGAGATGATGGACAAGGGCGTGACGCCGGACCAGGCGCGGCAGGCCTTGCGGAGCAGTGCCGGAGCCGGCATCCGGAATCATGCCTACCTCCTCTTTGGACTGCCCACCGAGACGGATGCGGATCGGGAGCTCACCCTGGATTTCGTACGGTCCGAGCAGGCCAGCCTCCACGACCTGAACACCTCCATCCTGAACCTGCCCAAGCGCAGCCCCATGCACGAGCACCCGGAGCGCTATGGCATCACGGCCCTGAGTCCCTTCGGTGCGGAGACGGACCTCTCGCTCTATAGCGACTTCCGCTGCGGTTCTTCCCACCCGCGCCTGGAAGCCCGCCACTGGATCGCCGCCCGGCTGCTCAAGGACCCCAGCGTGAAGGCCATCCTCGGGGACCTGAACGCCCCGTTCAAGGCGAACCACGCCTGCTTCCTGCCCTAGTGCGTCGCTTGTTTCCGGGTCTTCTTGTAGTACGCCAGGTAGTCTTTGAGCCACTTATCGATCAAGCCTTTGGCCTTGCATCGCTCGATGATCTTGTTCACCTGCGGGATGAGGTAGGTGTACTTCGATTTCTTGGAGAAGGTCATGTAGAAGTCCGCCGTGACGACGGGCGTCGGCAGGGCTTCGATCTTGTCGTCGTACCCTTCGATGGCGGCGACAGCGAGCCCGGGGTAGAGGCCCGACAGGAAGTAGTCCACCCGTCCGGCTTCCAGTTTTTGAAGGTTCTGCACGGTCTGCGTAACCCGCTCGATCTTCAGCTTCTCTGCGGCGAACGTGTCGAACTTCTCTTCGTAGCTTTCTCCTCGGTTCGCGGTGCCGACTTTCCCGATCAAGTCGTCCCAAGTCGTGAAGGGAAACGCCTTGCCTTTCCACACGAAGACCACGTTGGGATCCTTCATGAACGGAACGGTGTAGTCCATGTATTCCAGCCGCTCAGCGTTGATGTAGGCGGAGGTGATCACGTCGATCTGGCCGCTCCGGGCGTTCTCCTGGACGCGCTTCCAAGGCCCGGTCGCGCGGATCTCGAAAGGCACCTTCAGCTCGGTGAACACCTGCTTGGCAAGCTCGGCGGCCGCCCCGACGATGGCGCCGTTCTCTTCCCACGTGACAGGCGGATAGTCGGGGTGGCCCGACACGATGAGCACCTCGCCTGCCGGAAGGCTGGCGCCCATTCCCAACAGCCATCCAGTCAACACCACCGATGCATATCGCATACGCCCTCCAGCGCAAGGGGATCACGCGTGCGATACGTATCGGTATTTGCCGGGTCAATCATAAGGAGGAGCTTCCCCGTCGGGGGACTGGCCAACCCATCGCCTGGATTCGAGGGGCGTGGTTCGCGGCTTGAGGCAGGCGCCTAGCCAGATACTGGAACCAAGGCGCTCGCTCATCCCTCGGCGCCCTCCTGCCACAGCTTCCCATCCCTCGGGTCGCAGAAGAGACAAGCCTGTTCCAGTGGATCCAACCGGGTGGGTCCGATCGCCTTAGTTCTCCGCAGGCAGCGCATCGAGCGCCGCCAGCCACGGAGCGCGCTCGGCGTCCGTCACGAAGCTGGCCAGCAGGCTGTTCCGCGCCAAGGTCGCCAGTTCGGCGTGGGTCAGATTCAGCGCCAAGGCGGTCTGCAGGTAGTTCTCGCCGATGTAGCCACCGAAGTAGGCCGGGTCATCGGAGTTGAGGGTCACACGAAGGCCTCGGGCCAAGAGTTCCCGCAGGTTGTGCTGGTCAAGCGATGGAAACACGCGGAGTTTCACGTTGGAGAGGGGACAGACGGTGAGGGGCACCCGCTCCCGGGCGAGTCGCTCCATCAGTCCAGGATCCTCGATGGAGCGCACGCCATGGTCGATGCGCTCGCTCTTGAGGAGGTCAAGGGCCCCCCACACGTAGCTGGCCGGGCCTTCCTCGCCCGCATGGGCCACCACGTGCAGGCCCAGTTTCCGGCACTCGGCGAAGACCCGCTCAAACTTCGCAGGGGGATGGCCCTTCTCGGAGGAATCCAGGCCCACCCCATGGATGCGGTGGAGGTGGGGCCTCGCCTGATCGAGGGTGGCGAAGGCCTCTTCTTCCGACAGGTGGCGCAGGAAGCACAGGATCAGTCGGGAGCTGATGCCCAGCTGGGCCTTCGCATCCCGTCCCGCCCGCTCCAGGCCATCCAGCACCGTCTCGAAGGCGATGCCCCGAGCCGTGTGGGTCTGGGGATCGAAGAACAGCTCCGCGTGCACCACGCCGTCCGCTTGGGCCCGGCGGTAGTAGGCCATGGCCAGGTCGTAGAAGTCCTGCTCGTGGATCAGGGCCGCGGCCCCCGCATAGTAGATGTCGAGGAAGGACTGCAGGTCCGTGAAGGCATAGGCCGCCCGGGTCTCCTCGATGCTCGCGTACGGCAGTGACACGCCGTTCCGACGGGCCATCTCGAACATCATCTCGGGTTCCAGGGAGCCCTCGATGTGCAGGTGCAGCTCCGCCTTGGGCAGGGCGCGGATGAAGTCGCGGAGTTCCATGTAAGCCTCCAGGCAGGTAGACCTTTCCTTCGCCCGCACCCCATCCTCCCTTGGGAGAGGACAGGGTGGGCGTCTTCAGCATCGAAACATGACGATCAGAGATGCGTGGATGCGCCTATTTCGCAGGCATCTTGGAGGCCACGCCCTGCACGTAGTAGTCCATGGTCTCCAGGTCGTGGTCGCTGATGACCTGGCCGGCGGGCACGCGCACCTTGCCGTCCTGGTCCACCACGGGGCCGGTGAAGGGGTGGAACTTCCCGGCGGCGATCTCGCCCTCGACCTTCTTCACCATGTCCTGCACGTCCTTGGGCACGCGGGCGCTCAGGGGGGCCATCTTGATGAAGCCCTCCTTCAGGCCGCCCCACACGAACCCGGTCTTCCACTTGCCGGCCATCACGTCGCTGACGACCTTGGTGTAGTAGTCGCCCCAGGTCAGGAGCGTGCCGCCCAGCTGGGCCTTGGGGGCGTACTTGGACTCGTCGGAGTTGTACGCGAACACGCTGACGCCCTTCTCCTCGGCGGCCTGGTTGGCGGCGGCGGAGTCGGTCTCGTGGGTGATCATGTCCGCGCCCTGGGCGATGAGGGTGAGGGCGGCCTCGCGCTCCTTGCCGGGGTCGAACCAGGAGTTCACCCACACCACGCGGATCTCGGCCTTGGGGTTCACGCTGCGCATGCCGCGGATGAAGGCGTTGATGCCCATGACCACTTCGGGGATCGGGTACGAGGCCACGTAGCCGGCGATGTTGGTCTTGGTCATCTTGCCGGCCACGATGCCGTTCAGGTAGCGGCCTTCGTAGAAGCGGCCGTTGTACTGGCCCAGGTTCGCGGCGGTCTTGTAGCCCGTGGCGTGCATGAAGACCGTGTTGGGAAACTGCTTGGCCACGTTGAGGGCGGGGTTCATGTAGCCGAAGGAGGTGGCGAAGACCACCTTGCAGCCACTCTGGGCCATCTCGCGGATGACGCGCTCGGAGTCGGCGCCCTCGGGCACGTTCTCCACGAACTGGGTGGTGACCTTGCCCTTGAGGGCGGCCTCCATCTGCTTGCGGCCCAGGTCGTGCTGGTAGGTCCAGCCCGAATCGCCCACGGGTCCGACGTAGACGAAGCCGACCTTGGCGGGGGCCTGGGCACTCAGCAGGGAGGCGGAAGCGGCGAGGATCGCCGTGGTCAGGGTGGTTCGGGCAGGATTGCGCCTTTGCATCGTTGAAGCTCCTTGGGATGGGGTGAGGGGAAGCCACCCATCGGCGGCTGGGACACACGGGGAACAGGACGGGCCCTTTGCGGCCGCGGCATCGGCTGGGGTGCATCGGTCCGCGGGGCTGGCTGGGGAAGATCAAGATTCGATGGGCTGATTCTGCCATGTGCATCCCTGGCATGTCCTTGCGTATTCAGGATGCAATCCGGGGGGCTACACTAGAATCTGCCAAGCATTTGGCAAATTGGAGTGAATCATGCCAACGGTTTCCCTCGACGGCATCGACCTCAAGATCCTCACGATCCTCCAGTCCGAGGGGAAGCTCACCAACACAGAGCTGGCGGAGCGGGTGGGCCTCTCCGCGACCCCCTGCCTGCGGCGCGTCAAGCGTCTGGAGCAAGAGGGCGTCATCGTCGGCTACCGGGCCGAGCTGGACCGCAACCTGATCGGCCTGGGCCTCACGGTACTGGTGGACGTGAAAATGGACGGACCGCGCAACGAGAACAGCACCAAGATCCAGGAGGTCCTGCGGGCCATGCCCGAGGTGCTTTCCTGTCATCTGGTCTCAGGAGAGTACGACCTGATGCTGGAAGTGGCCGTCCCGGACCTGCCCAGCTACGAGCGCTTCCTGCTGGGGAAGCTGCTGGAACTGCACATGTTCAAGGACATCCGCAGCCATGTCGTGATCCGCACCGTCTCGGACCGTACCCCACTGCCCCTGGATCATCTGAACCCGAATCACTGAAGCCCCTGGATCCAAGGCCTAAATCGCTAGCAATCGACCCGGTTGAAGAAGAATTCACCCATCTCCATCGAAGGTGGTGAATAATTTTTTCGTCGAGGAATGAAAAATCTTGACTCCCATTCCTCACACTCTAGAATGCCAGTGTGAACTATTCTTTGAGCCGTTCTTCGTGAGCCGGCCTCCGATGGAATCAGCCTTCAGACCTCACCAGGCATCGATTCTCAGGGTCGGGTGGCCCCCTTCCATTCCGTGACTTCTCGTGAAACGTCCCCCATGCCCCTGTTTGCTGAATACCGTATTCAACCCGACCCACTCGCCGGCCGTTTCCAGCATCCAAGGATGATTACCTGCGTTCTGACCTCCAGGAGGCCCCTGTGATCGGAGAGCCCGTCACCCGGAAGGAAGGCCGAGCGAAAGTCCTCGGCGCCACGTGCTACACGGACGATCTATCCGCCGACGGCATGCTCTGGGGCATCACCGTGCGGTCCCACATGACCCGGGGCATCCTGAAGGCCATCACCTTCGGCCAGGGCATCCCCTGGAACGAGTTCGTCATCGTGACGGCCGCGGACATCCCCGGCAAGAACCGCGTGGCCTCCATCATCCACGACCAGCCCTTCCTGGTGGGCCTTGGGGAGGAGATCACCCACGCCGAGCAGCCCGTAGTCCTGCTGGCCCACGCGGACAAGATCCTGCTCGAGAAGGCCCGCAGGGCCGTCTCCCTCGACGTGGAAGAGCTCCCGGCCATCCTGGACATCCAGTCCTCCATCGACCTGGAACAGGTCATCTACGGCTCGAACAACCTGCTGAAGGACATCTGGATCAAGAAGGGCGACTGCGACGCGGTCTGGGACCAGGCCGCCTACGTCATCGAGGGCACCTACCGCACCGGCGCCCAGGAGCAGATGTACCTGGAGACGAACACGGCCTTCGCCGTCGTGGAGGGCCAGGGCCCGGACCTGCAGGTGACCGTGAAGGGCTCCATGCAGTGCCCCTACTACGTGCACGGCGCCCTGAAGCAGCTCTTCGCCCTCCCCGACGACCAGGTGCGCGCCATCGCCATGGAGATGGGCGGCGCCTTCGGCGGCAAGGAGGACTACCCCTCCCTCATGGCCGGCCACGTGGCACTCCTGGCCCACAAGTCCCGCCGGCCTGTGAAGATCACCTACGACCGCGAGGAGGACCTGGTGGCCACCACCAAGCGCCACCCCTCGCGCACCCACGTGAAGATGGCCTTCGACAAGGACGGTAAGTTCCTCGCCATCGACACGGACTACGTGCTGGACGGCGGCGCCTACGCCACCATGTCCCCCGTGGTCCTGAGCCGCGGGGCCCTGCACGCGGCGGGCGTCTACTGCTCCCCGAACGTGCGCATCCATGCCCGGGCCGTGGCCACCAACACACCGCCCCCCGGCGCCTTCCGGGGCTTCGGCGCACCGCAAAGTCTGTTCGCCATCGAGCGCCACATGGACGTCTGCGCCCGCACGATGGGCATGGATCCCGTGGAGCTGCGGCGGAAGAACTTCCTGAAGATCGGCGACACCACCGCCACCGGCATGCTCATCAAGGAGAAGGTGGACCTCTCCGGCATCATGGACAAGGCCCTGGCCGAGATCGGCTACGTCGAGAAGAAGAAGGCCTTCGCCGCCCACAACGCCTCCGGTGATCCCATCAAGAAGGGCGTGGCCTTCTCGGTCTTCATGCACGGCTGCGGCTTCACCGGCAGCGGCGAGACCTACTACGCCTCCGTGGCCGGGGTGGAGGGCCTGGCGGACGGCACCGTCTCGGTCCTGGCCGCCTCCACCGAGATGGGCCAGGGCAAGAACACCGTCTTCTCTCAGATCGTGGCCGAGGCCCTGAACCTGCCCGTGGACATGGTGAACGTGGCCCCCGCGGACACCAAGTACGTCCCCAACAGCGGACCGACGGTGGCCTCGCGCAGCACCATGGTGGTGGGCAAGCTCATCGAGGAGGCCGCCTACAGCCTCAAGCAGGCCCTGATCCAGAACAAGTTCGTGAAGGCCGGCTACTCCCCCGAGCAGTTCCGGGAAGGCATGAAGAAGGCCGTCGCCACGCTCGGGACCTTCCGGGCCTATTCCCAGTACCACAAGCCCCCCCAGGTCGTCTGGGACGACGCCACCTACGTGGGCGACGCCTACCCCACCTTTGCCTGGGCCTGTGATGCCGCCGAGATTTCCGTGGACACCGTCACCTATGAGGTGAAGGTCGAGGACTTCGTGGCCGTGCAGGAAGTGGGCCGCGTGGTGAACCCTGTGCTCGCCGCAGGCCAGATCGAGGGCGGCGTGGCCCAGGGCATCGGCTGGGGGCTGTGGGAGGACACGGTCATGAAGAACGGCCGCATGGCCAACAACCAGATGACCAACTACATGATTCCCACCAGCGCCGACCTGCCCCGCCTGCGCGTCGTGTTCCTCGAGAACCCCCACCCGTCGGGCCCGGGCGGTGCCAAGGGCATCGGCGAGCTGCCCATGGATGGTCCCGCTCCCGCCCTGCTGAACGCCCTGGAGAACGCCCTGGGCCCCCTGCGGTTCGACGAGGCGCCCATGACGCCGGAACGGATCCTGGCACGCATCGAGGAGGTGGCCCGTGGCTAGCACCCTCTCCCTGACCCTGAAGGTGAACGGCACCCCGCGCACCGTGAACGTGCATCCCTTGGCCCGCCTGCTGGACGTGCTCCGGGAGGACCTGCGCCTCACGGGCACCAAGGAGGGCTGTGGCGAAGGCGAGTGCGGCGCCTGCTCCATCCTGATGAACGGCCGTGTCGTGAACAGCTGCCTGATCCCCGCCGCCCAGGCCCAGGACGCGGTGATCGTCACCATCGAAGGCCTGGCGGACGGCGAGAAGCTCTCCTCCCTCCAGGACGCCTTCCTGACCCACAACGCCGCCCAGTGCGGGTTCTGCACCCCGGGCATGATCATCTCCGCCCAGGACCTCCTGAACCGCTGCCCCAACCCCGACGAAAGTCAGGTGCGCGAAGGACTCGCCGGGAACCTCTGCCGCTGCACGGGCTACGTGAAGATCCTGGATGCCGTGAAGGTGGCCGGGGGTGCGAAGTGAGAAGCTACCTTCCCGACTTCGACCTGACGACGCCCGGCTCCCTGGCCGAGACCCTGGACCTCCTGGCGAAGCAGCCCGGCGTGTTCCGCCCCTTCGCCGGCGGCACGGACCTCATGGTGGTGCTGAACGCGGGGAACCTGCCCGTCGGCCGCTTCCTGGACCTCTCCCGCTGCGCGGAGCTGCGGGGCATCCAGGAGACGGACACCGTCCTGTCCTTCGGCGCCCTCACCACCTTCACGGAGGTGCGGGAGTGCAAGGCCGTCCACCAGCACTTCCCCAACCTCGTGAAGAGCGCCCGGCTCACAGGGGCCCTGGCCATCCAGAACCGCGGCACCCTGGGCGGCAACATCGCCAACGCCAGCCCCGCCGCCGACACGCCCCCGAGCCTCCTGGCCTACGGCGCCGAGGTGGAGCTGATCAGCGTGCGCGGTACCCGCCGCGTGGCCTACGACGCCTTCCACAGGGGCTACAAACAGATGGACCTGGCACCGGATGAGCTGCTCTACCGGATCCATGTGCCCAAGCCCACGGGCCGCACGTTCCACTTCTACCGCAAGGTAGGGACGCGCCAGGCCCAGGCCATCTCCAAGATCTGCCTCGCCGCCTTCGCCCGCATCGCGGACGGCGCCGTGGCGGAACTCCGCGTGGGGCTCGGTTCCGTCGCCCCCGCGCCTGCCCGGGCCCGGAACGCCGAAGCGGTGATCCTGGGCAGGCCTCTGGGAGCCCTTCCCATCGCAGAGGCCCAGAAGGCCCTGCTGGTTGACATCAGTCCCATCGACGACATCCGCTCCAGCGCCCACTACCGCCAGGTCGTGACCCAGAACGTCCTGGGCCAGATGCTCATGGAGCTCGCCAAATCATGACGCCCTTCACCTACCGATGCACGGACTGCGGCCGCGAGTATTCCCGCGACCAGGTGCGCTACCTCTGCCCCGCGTGCGGGAAGGACTACCGTCCCGGCATCCCCCTCGTGGGCGTGCTGGAGGCGATCTTCGACTACGCGTCGATCCGTTCCTCCTTCAAGTGCGCCGCACCGGACTGGAACCTCTTCTGCGCCGTGGAATCCGAGTTCCATCCCCCCATGGCTGTGGGCAACACCCCCCTGGTCAAGGTGCAGCGGCTGGGCGAGAGCCTGGGCCTGCCCGCCCTCTGGGTGAAGAACGACGGCCTGAATCCCAGCGGCAGCCTCAAGGACCGCGCCTCCTTCCTCGTCGCCGCCGAAGCCCGGCGTCTGGGTGAGACGCGCGTGGTCGCCGCCTCCACAGGCAATGCTGCCTCGGCCCTCGCCGTGGTCTGCGCCTCCGCGGGCCTCGAAGCCCTGATCTTTGTGCCCGAGAAGGCTCCTAAAGGAAAACTGGTCCAGATGGTGGTGGCGGGCGCCACCGTGGTGCCCGTGAAGGGCACCTACGACGACGCCTTCCGTCTGAGCCTCGAATACACCGAGCAGCGCGGTGGCCTGAACCGCAACACCGCGTACCACCCGCTGACCCTTGAGGGCAAGAAGACCGCGGGTCTCGAGATCTGGGCCCAGCTGGGCTTCCAGGCCCCGGATGCCGTGGTGGTCTCCGTGGGCGACGGCGTGATCCTGGGCGGCGTCCACAAGGCCTTCGTGGACCTCCATCGGGCGGGCCTCATCGCCAAGCTGCCCCGCCTCATCGGCGTGCAGGCCGAGAAGTCCGATGCCATCCACCGCTATGTGCAGACGGGCAGCTACAGCGACGCGCCCGATCCCAGCACCAAGGCCGACTCCATCTCCGTGGTGTGCCCCAGCAACGCCCACGGCTGCCGCCGGGCCGTGCTGGATTCCAAGGGCCTCACGCTCACCGTCACCGATGACGAGATCCTGGACGCCCAGGGCCTTCTGGCGCGCAGCACGGGCATCTTCACGGAACCCGCCGGCGCCACCGCCATGGCGGGCCTGCTGAAGCTCCAGCAGGGAGCCGACCGTCTGCCTTCCGATGCCCGGGTGGTGATCCTCGCCACGGGCCACGGCCTGAAGGACATCGAGTCTCCCCTCACCCGCATCGCCATCCCCGCTGCGGTGGAGCCGCGAATGGAGGCGCTGAGCGTATGAAGACCCTCGTCCGAAACGGCCGCCTGGTCCTCGATTCGGGAATCGTGGAAGGGGACCTCCTCGTGGAGGGGGAGCGCATCGCCGCCATCGGGCAGGGTCTGTCGGCGGACGGTGCGAAGATCCTGGAGGCCTCGGGCTGCTATGTGCTGCCCGGCCTCATCGACTTCCACACTCACGTCGACGACCGCATCGGCCGCTTCTACCTGGCAGACGACTACGAGAGCGGCACCCGGGTGGCCATCCTCAACGGCATCACCACCCTCTGCACCTTCGTCACGCAAGGCCCCGACAACACCCTGAGGCAGGCCCTCCAGACGGCCCGGCGCAAGGCTGAAGGCCGCTGCCACACGGACGTGGCCTGGCACCTGACGCCCACTTCGTTCTCGGCTAGCGACTGGCAGGATCTGGAAGCCTTGGCCCAGAGCGGCTACCGGACCTTCAAGTTCTACACCACCTATCGCAACGCGGGCATCTACGCGGACGAGCAGCTGCTCGAAGAGGTCTTCAGGCGCCTGGGTCCCCTGGGCGTGCGCTTCCTCATCCACTGCGAGGACGACGCCCACATCGCAGGCCAGGACACGTCACTGCTCGATCTCGCCCGGGGTTCGACCCATGCGCGGCTGCGCCCAGAGGAAGCGGAAGTCCTCTCCATCGAAGCCGTCCTCGCCCTGACTGCCCGATGCGGCGTGCCGCTCCATGTCGTCCATGTCTCCACCAATGGCGGCGCCGAGAAAATCCAGCGGGCCCGGGCCACCCAGGATGTCACCTGCGAGACCTGCCCCCAGTATCTCTGGCTGGACGAGAGCTGGCTGGACAGACCCAACGGCCACCGCTGGATCTGCTCCCCGCCGCTGCGCAACCAGCGTGACCGCTTCCGGGAGCTCGCCCGGGCGGGGGCCTTCGACCTGATCGGAACGGACCACTGCCCCTTCGAGCGGAAGGACAAGGACGACTGGGATGGGAAGGATGTCCGCACCGTCGCCAACGGGCTTGTGGGCATCGGCGCCCTGCCCCACCTGGCCTGGAAGCTCTGGGAATACGATCCCGATGAGGCCGCACGGGAGCTGGCCCTGCGCCTCTCCAGAAATCCCGCCATTCGTCTCGGCTATGGAAACCGGAAGGGCAACCTGAAGCCGGGCTACGACGCAGACCTCGCCATCCTCGATCCACAGGGCCCCTACCGCCCCCTCCGGTCCTCCCTGGCCGATGTCTTCGAGACCTACCCGGATTTCAGCTCACCCCTCACGTTCCGTCATGTCCTCCTGCACGGCACCTGCCCCCTGGAGGACGGCCAGCTCACCGATCCCAACCACCCCACCGGCCGCCCACTGCAGGGTCTGGCCTGAACCTCGAAACCTGCTTCCATCCACCTCTTTCATGGAGACACCCATGCCCACGCCCGCCATCCGCGAACTCCTCGGCGCCTTCCAGGGTCTCAAGACCGACATGTACCACAAGGACTTCCTGCTCACGTGGGAACACCCCACCGAGGAGATCAAGGCCATTCTGACCCTGGCCGAAGCCCTCAAGCAGCTCCACCAAGGTGGCTACTCCTACCGCGCCTTCGATACGGGCCTGGCCATCTCCATCTTCCGCGATCAGTCCACCCGCACCCGCTTCAGCTACGCCTCCGCCGCCAGCGCCCTGGGCCTATCGCTATCCGAACTCGACGAGCAGAAGAGCCAGATCGCCCACGGCGAGACGGTGCGCGAGACGGCCAACATGATCAGCTTCATGGCGGAAGTGATCGGCATCCGCGACGACATGTTCCTCGGCGAAGGCAACAAGTACATGCGCGAAGTGGGCGACGCCATCACCGACGGCACCCAGCAGGGCGTGCTCCACCGCCGTCCCAGCATCGTCAACCTGCAGTGCGACATCGACCACCCCACCCAGTCCCTGGCCGACCTCGCCTGGCTGAAGAAGCACTTTGGCAGCCTGGAGAACCTCAAGGGCAAGAAGCTGGCCATGACCTGGGCCTACAGCCCCAGCTACGGCAAGCCCCTGTCCGTGCCCCAGGGCATCATCGGCCTCATGACCCGCTTCGGCATGGAAGTCTCCCTGGCCCACCCCGAGGGCTACGGTCTCATCCCCGATGTCATGGAGGTCGCCAAGAAGAACGCCGCCCAGAGCGGCGGCAAGTTCGAGGTGGTCAACAGCATGGAAGAGGCCTTCAAGGGCGCCCACATCGTCTACCCCAAGTCCTGGGCTCCCTACCACGTCATGCAGCGCCGCACGGAGCTGCTCCAGAAGTCCGACAAGGACGGCCTCAAGGTGCTGGAGAAGGAGTGCCTCGAGAACAACGCCAAGTTCAAGAACTGGGAATGCGACCGCGCCAAGATGGACCTGACGCACGAGAAGAAGGCCCTCTACATGCACTGCCTGCCCGCCGACATCACCGATGTCAGCTGCAAGGCCGGCGAAGTCAGCGCCGAGGTCTTCGAGCAGTACCGCATCCCCACTTACCACGAAGCCAGCTACAAGCCCTTCGTGATCAGCGCCCTCATGTTCCTCACCCGCCTCCAGAACCCCGGCGCCAAGCTCCAGCAGATCATCGAGCGGGCGAAAACGAACAGCATTTAACAATCTTGGCTTTTATCCCCTTTATCCCCTTCATCCCTGTTGACTCTTCTTTTTCTTTCTCGGCAATCAGCGAAAAGCGAAGGTAAAAGCAAAAGATGTTTGAACAGGGATGAAGGGGATGCAAGGGATGAAAGATGAAAAGCGAACGACACCACGGATCATGTGCGAGGAGATAAACCCATGACGCCAGATTTCAATGCCATCAAGAGGGCCGCCGAGGGCTACCAGGCGGACATGACCAAGTTCCTCCGCGACATGATCGCGATCCCCTCCGAGTCCTGCCAGGAAGAGGGCGTTGTCAAGCGCATCAAGGCGGAGATGGAGAAGCTGGGCTATGACAAGGTCGAGATCGACGGCCTCGGCAACGTCATCGGCTGGATGGGCACGGGCGACAAGATCATCGCCATCGACTCCCACATCGACACCGTGGGCGTGGGCAACCTCGCCAACTGGGAGAAGGACCCCTACCAGGGCTATGAGACCGACGAGGTCATCGGCGGCCGGGGCGGTTCCGACCAGGAGGGCGGCATGGCCTCCGCCACCTACGGCGCCAAGATCATGAAGGACCTGGGCCTCATCCCCGAGGGCTTCAAGATCATGGTCGTGGGCACCGTGCAGGAAGAGGACTGCGACGGCATGTGCTGGCAGTACATCTACAACGTCAGCAAGATCGTCCCCGAGTTCGTCATCTCCACGGAGCCCACCGACGGCGGCATCTACCGCGGCCACCGCGGCCGCATGGAGATCCGCGTGGACGTGAAGGGCGTGTCCTGCCATGGCTCCGCCCCCGAGCGCGGCGACAACGCCATCTACAAGATGGCGGACATCCTCCAGGACGTGCGCGCCCTGAACGAGAACGACGCCGCTGAGGGGACCGCGATCAAGGGCCTCGTCAAGATGCTTGATCCCAAGTACAACCCCGAGCACTTCGAGGACGCCCGCTTCCTGGGCCGCGGCACCTGCACCACGTCGCAGATCTTCTTCACTTCGCCGTCGCGCTGTGCCGTGGCGGACTCCTGCTCTGTCTCCATCGACCGCCGCATGACCGCGGGCGAGACCCACCTCTCCTGCCTGAAGGAGATCGAGGACCTGCCCGCCGTGAAGAAGTACGGCAAGGATGTCACCGTCTCCATGTATTGGTATGACAGCCCCTCGTGGACCGGCGAGGTCTACAAGACCGAGTGTTTCTTCCCCACCTGGATCAACAGCGAGAAGGCCGCCCACGTGCAGGCCCTGGTGGACGCCCACCACGCCCTGTTCGGAACCGAGCGCCTTTCGCCCAACGACGAGGTCGCCAAGGCCAAGCGCGTGGGCCGTCCCCTCACCGACAAGTGGACCTTCAGCACCAACGGCGTCGCCATCCAGGGCCGCTACGGCATCCCCTGCG
>Ga0129297_10000547_pt1 | contig 18144 bp, 14 predicted proteins | sample I18A1metaG_FD_94708 | JGI IMG/M metagenome (GOLD analysis project Ga0129297, IMG submission 94708) | Lake sediment bacterial and archeal communities from Gulf of Boni, Indonesia to study Microbial Dark Matter (Phase II) - ​I18A1 metaG | ecosystem: Environmental > Aquatic > Freshwater > Lake >... | reverse complement strand
TTTTGCTGGAAATAATCCCCTTATGATATCAAGCAAGTGCTGACCTCAGACTTTGATTACAACCTCCCTCAAAACCTAATTGCCCAGAAACCTTTAGAAAAGAGAGACGATTCGCGGATGATGGTTGTTTTTGGCAAAGAAGGAAAAATCATTCATTCCCGCTTCAAAGATCTCCCCTTTTATCTGAGTCAAGGTGATATTCTTGTCCTCAATAACACCAGAGTTATCCCAGCCAAAGCATTTGCCAAAAAAGATGGAAAAATCATTGAATTTCTTTTTCTCCACAAAAAAGAAAATAGAACATGGGAAGTTCTCTGCAAGCCAGCTAAAAAAATCAAGCCAGGTGATGTCGTTTTTTTTGCCCCTGGTTTTGAAGGCAAAGTTCTCGGAGCTGAGCCTGAAGGAAAAAGAATAATCCAGTTCTCTTCTCGAGATATTTTTTTCTGGCTTAGAAAAATCGGCTATGCTCCTCTGCCTCCTTATATCAAAAGGAAGGAGGGAAACAGCCGGCTCAGGTTTTTTGATTTAGAGAGATATCAAACCGTCTTCGCTCAAAAACAAGGAGCTATTGCCGCTCCAACAGCCGGCCTTCACTTTACACCCGAAATCCTCAAGGAAATCAGAAAAAAGAGAGTCAAGGTCAGCCAGATCTCTCTCCAGGTTGGCCTGGCTACGTTCCAGCCTGTCCGGACAGAGCGAATCGAGGATCATAAAATGCTTGAGGAAACTTACTCTATAAGCAGAGCTGTATCATTGGCAATAAACCAGGCTAAAAAAGAATCAAGACCTGTGGTGGCAGTGGGGACGACTGTTGTCCGGGCGCTCGAAAGTGCTTTTAAAGATGGCCAAGTCTTGCCCGGAAGGCGCTCCACTTCTCTTTTCATCCGACCTGGCTATGAGTTTAAAGTCGTGGACAGGCTTTTGACCAATTTCCATTTGCCCAGATCAACTCTATTGATGCTCGTTTCAGCCTTTGTTGGCCTTGATTTAATCAAAAAAGCTTACAATGAGGCCATCGAGAAAAAGTACAGGTTTTACAGCTACGGAGACTGCATGCTCGTTGTCTGAATTTGACAAAATCAAGCGCCTGTCATATAAACTTAAGAAAAATGAAACGTGATCAAGATATGGAAGAAAAACTGGCAGAAATTCTTTACCCCAGCACCCAAGCCAAAGCCTTTAAGATCACCATCATTTTTGGCTACAAGATCTCCCCTAATTACAGGAAGGCTGTTGAGCTTGCCAAAAAGAATCCAACCTATAAAGAAGAAGGGAGCGGCGAATGGGTTCGCCATTCATCAACTTACACTCCTGCTGAAGTCGATGACCTCTTCGAACTCTTCAATCTTGTCCATGAATGGGAAACGACCGAAGTCCTGGTGAACCATAAAAAAATTCCCTATGGCTATCAGCTCTGGCTGCCATTGATGTGGTTTTACCGGATAAAATAATCTCAATCTCTGATGGAAATCCGATTCCATCCCTTGCTATCTTTGTTATTGAGGTGAGACATGAAAAAGAAAAATAAATTTCTAATCTTTCCACTCTTATTTTTCTTTTATCTTTTAAATCCCCTAAATATCCAAACACAAAAGCCAACCGGCACTGTTGCCGACAAACCCTTTAAGCCATTCAGAATCACCTGCGAAAAACTCTTCATCACCGGAACCTATAAACCTTTTAAACCATTCAGGATCACGACTGAAAAACTGTATATCAGCGGAAAGCCAATGAAAAAAATTGGGATATTGAAAAAGGAGAAAAAAGATGAAAAATAGAAAATTCAGCCTTGGCATTATCCTTTCAGCAATCTTCTTTTTTATTCTTTCTGAATCCTTTGCTTATGCCGAAGATTTCACTTTCTATGTTCCAGTGGAGCTAACGAGAATCCATCCTGACTTAAAAAATTGGAGTGTTACAGTCAAAATCTTAACCTATGATATAGATCCTTTGACAGGCAATCGTGAAGAGATTGGGGCGGGAACAAAATATTTCACTGTGCAAGAAAACTATTCCAATACCTTTGAAATTAAGTTCAATGCCTATTCCCAGAAAAAACCAGAGAATGGCAGGAAATTTATATATTTTCTTCAGGTCAAAGACCCACAAACAGGAAAATATGTTGATCCAGAAAAAATGATGAGGCCGGATGGCCCTTATCCACGCGATACAACCAAATGGTATGTAACGAGGGGAGAAGGATATCTTGCTGAATATCAGTGAAAAGAAGCAAAAGAGCCTGAGGATCAAAAAGGAGATCGGATAAAATGGAAAAAAGCGAAGCTCTAAAAGACGGGACAAAGGTCGTTATAAGAGAACTGACCATCAATGACCTTGACAAATTGATGAAATTTTACAATGCGCTCCCCGAAGAAGACAGGAAATACCTCAGGGTTGATGTCACGAATAAAAGTATAGTCGAGCAAAGGATCAGATTGATCAAGACTGGAAATGTCCTCCGCCTTATCGGCCTCCGCAATGATGAGATTATCGCTGATGGCGCGCTTGAGCTTTTTGGCGAGGAATGGCGCAAGCATCAGGGAGAATTGAGGGTGATTGTGGCCCATCCCTTCCAGCGCAAGGGCCTGGGAATGATCATGATGCGAGAGCTCTATTTTCTTGCCCTCCAGAAGAATGTGGAGATAGTCTTGGTGCAAATGATGAGGCCCCAGGTTGCAGCACGCAATATCTGCCGAAAGCTTGGCTTCCGTGAAGAATTACTTATTCCTGACTATGTCCGGGATATCAGGGGAGAGATTCAGGATTTAATCATCATGACCTGCAACATCAAGGATTTGTGGAAAGAGCTTGATCATTTCTACAGTGATTCAGACTGGCAGCGCTGCAGGTAGCTTCTTTTTTATTCTTTCTACTCTTCTTCGGGTTTGACCCGGCCTTCTTTAACTGCCTCGTTGATTATCTTCTGCTGGATATGGACGGGCACTTCCTCGTAATGGGAAAATTCCATGAGGAAAGACCCTCTTCCTCCAGTGATTGAAGTGAGGGTTGGCTCAAAATCAAGCATCTCAGCCATCGGGACTTGCGCTTTCAGAATGCGCATATTTCCCTTCTGTTCCATGCCCTGAAGCTTTCCCCTCCGGCCGTTGAGGTTGCCCATGATATCGCCCATGTAGACATCTGGCGTGTAGACTTCAACGTTCATGATTGGCTCAAGAAGGGTAGGCTTTGCTTCTTTCATCCCTTTCTTAAAGGCCATCGAGGCTGCAATCTTAAAGGCTATATCTGAAGAGTCAACTTCATGATAGGAACCGTCATAGAGAATAACTTTAAAATCAATTGCCGGATAACCAGCTAAAACTCCCTTTTTGCGGGCTTCCTGGACTCCTTTTTCGATTGAAGGGATGTAATTCTTTGGTATGGCTCCACCAAATATCTTATCCTCGAATTCATAATCCTTTCCTCTGGCCAGGGGCTCCATCTTGATTTTGACATCCCCATACTGGCCACGTCCTCCGGTCTGCTTCTTGTATTTGCCCTGAACATCAGATCTACCTTTAATCGTTTCCTTATAGGGAATTTTGGGAGGCTTGAGGACAACGTCAACATTGTATCTTTTCTTCAAGCGGTCAGTGATGATCTCGACATGAAGCTGTCCATTTCCGGAAATAAGAAGCTGGTTTGTTTCAGGATCCCGTTCTATCCGGGCAGTGGGATCTTCCTCTGTGATGCGATGAGTCGCCTGAGATATTCTATCTTCATCGGCGCGGGTTTTGGGCTCGATGGCAAAAGAAATGGAAGGTTCAGGAAATCTAATCGAAGGAAATTCGATATAAGTTCCTTTCGAAGACAAAGTATCTCCTGTTGAGGTTGATTTCAACTTTGCTGTGGCCACGATATCTCCAAGTTTGGCCTGGCCTGCTGGAATTTGCTCCTTGCCCTGGAGGAAGAAGAGGCCGCCAAGTTTCTCATCCACCTCTTTATTGGAATTGGTCACAGTAGCATCGGGATTCGTTCTCCCAGAAAAGACTCTCATCAAGGAAATTCTTCCAGTATAGGGATCAGAAATTGTCTTAAAAATAATAGAAGAAAATGGAGCATCCAAAGAAGTCTTTAGTGTTTCGTCCTTGCCTTTTATTTTTGCCTTCAGTTCACCCCGCTCCAAAGGCGAAGGAAAGAAACTAACAATACCATCAAGAATCTGCTGAGTTCCGATATTCAAGAGGGCTGAAGAGATGAAAACGGGAAAAATCTGATAATTGAGGAGCGCTTTTTTCAACCCCTCTTTCAATTCCTCAGAAGAAAGCTCTCCTTTCTCAAAGTATTTCTCCATAAGCTTCTCATCATTTTCGGCGATCATCTCTGTCAGCTCTTCTCTTCTCTTATCTATGTCTGCTTTGATCTCTGAGGGAACTTCTCCTTCCCTGAATTTCCCGCTTTCATCTTTTTCGAAAATGAAGGCTTTGTTGCTGACCAAATCCACAACTCCACTGAAATCTTTCTCTTCTCCCACAGGACTCTGGACAGGAATAGCCTTTCGGCCGAAAAATTGATGGATGGATTCCAGAGTTCGCTTGAAATTGGAATTTTCACGGTCAAGTTTATTGATAATGATGATGCGGGGGAGGCTTAATTCTTCCAGCATCTCCCAGACTTTTTCTGTGCCGACCTCAACTCCAGCAACTCCGCAGACCAGCATCGCAGCTGCATCAACAGCCCGAAGGCAGGCTCTTGTATCCCAGAGGAAATTGCCATAGCCGGGGGTATCGATAATGTTAATCTTGTGACCATTCCACTCCAGAAAACAAATAGCAGAGCTAATGGAAATTTTTCTCTCAATCTCTTCTGGATCGTAATCTGTGACTGTATTGCCTTTGTCGACTTTGGTCAATCGTGAGGTTCCGCCAGCATTGAACAGAAATGCTGAAGTGAGCGAAGTCTTCCCTGAGGAGCCGTGACCGACGAGTGCGATATTCCTCATTTTATCAACAGCATAATCTTTCATCTTGAATCCTCCCAGAAAAAAAGAATTTTTTTGTCTTTATAATTTTTTGAAAAGCTAATTTCGATTAAGAAATTGGCAGCAGATATAATACAACAAAAAAAAGGAGGCAGGCAACTCTTTCCGCTCCTTAGAAAGCATCTCTGAATATGTGATCTTTATTATGGGTGCAGGATGCTGCCCGTAAGCCCCCGTAGCGGAGGGGGGACCCGTCGGGTCCTCCGACGGGGGGAACCGACGGGACTGGTTCCCCGGGGTGCGGGGGCCAAGGGCAGCATCCTGCACCCTTTTGAATCACATAAAAAGAGATGCTTCCCGCTCCCTATCTCGAATCACCCTTTTCTTTGCTATGAGCAATGATCAAAGTAGGGTGGCACGGCGACAAAGATGCTCCCCGCCACCTACGGATTCACGTCCAGAATTCTTTTCAAGTCCTCTGGCAAGGGAGCAAAGAACTCAACCCTCCTCCCTGTCCCGGGATGAATAAAAGCCAGGCGATGGGCATGGAGAAAGAGCCTCGGATATTTGAACCTTGATTTGCGCTGGCCATAACGCCCGTCTCCAAGCAGAGGATGGCCGCTTGCTGAAAGATGGACTCTTATCTGGTGAGTCCTTCCTGTGACAGGTTTTATTTCAAGGAGAGTTGTCTCCTGAAACTCTCTAAGTACTCGGAAGCGAGTCTCAGCTTCTCGCGGTTTTTTTGTCTTTATTGAGACTCTCTGGCCATATTTTGGATGGCGGCCAATTGGCCAGTCAATTTTCCCTTCCACATCTTTCATTTTTCCCCAGACAAGCCCTAAATAGACCTTATCCACTTCCCTATTCTTGAACTGACGGGCAAGCTCCAAGTAAGCTCTCTCGCTTCGGGCAACAACCATCACTCCTGATGCCTCTTTATCCAGGCGATGGACAATCCCCGGCCTTTGTTCAGGGCCAATTTTTCGAATTTCAGGAAAGTGAAAAAGCATGGCATTGACCAGAGTCCCTTGTCTTATCCCCGCACCTGGATGAACGACCATGCCTGATGGTTTATTGATAACAATGACATCCTGGTCGCTGTGAATCACTTCCAAGGCAATATCTTCCGCCTGAATTCGAGCAGGCTCAGGAAGCTCAAATTCAACCTCAACCCTGTCTCTTTCTCTCATCTTGTAGCTCGATTTTTTGAATTCGCCATTAACCCTGACTTTTTTTCTGTCGATGAGTCTTTGAAACTGAGAACGAGTTAAGTCTTTAATCTTATCGGATAGAAAGACATCAAGCCTTTTGTTGATTGCCGAGTAAGAAGCAACAAGAAATTCTTTTCTAAGCACTTTCCCTTCTTTTAAAAACCTGATAGAAGAAGATGCCGGCGATTAATCCCAGAATGCAGAAAAGTTGGGGTAAGGAAAGGCTGAGAAAAGGAGAGGTACTCTGGATGAGAAAGGCTTTGTCAGGGTGGTCTCCCCGAAAAAATTCAGTGAAATACCTGATGACAGAGTAATTGATGATGTACAGAGAGAAAACCTGGCCGTCAAATTTTTTCCTTCTGAGGATGAGAAAAAGGACAAAAAAGTTCAAAAAATTCAGAGCCGATTCATAGAGTTGAACTGGATGGAGAGGCAGGCCAAGAGGAATACCTGTCAGGTTATGGGCATATTCATTGCTGAACTTTACGCCCCAGGAAAAAGAACATTCCCGGCCATAGCAGCATCCTGCGGCGAAACATCCTATCCGGCCAAAGCCATGCCCAAGGGCCAGAGCAGGGCCGATGATATCTGCTGCTTTCCAGGTCGGAATTTGCTTTTTTCGGAAATACCAGAGTGCAAAAATAACGCCAAAGGCAAGTCCTCCTTGAAAAACCCCTCCAGTGCGGGCTAGGCTGAAGAGCTCTCCTGGATAGCTCGTATAATAGGAAAAATGGCCGATAAAGAGGAAAAGCTTTGCTCCAACTAAAGAGAAAACGATTGTGTAGAAAGCTGCATCCGCCATCAATACCGCATTGATTCCCTGCTTTTTGGCCTGGACAAAAAGAAACCATAAGGCAAGGGCCACTCCTAGAGCCATCATGAAACCATAGGTGTGAATAGTGAGAGGACCTATTTTGAGGAAGATGGGGAACATCCAGGTCTCCTTACAAAGAAAATAATGAGGAGCAAGAGCGCGCCGACTGTGATGCAGGAATCAGCGACATTGAAAAATGGCCAATGCCATTTTTTGTAGTAGAAATCTAGGAAGTCAATCACATAACCCTTGGAAATTCTGTCAATCAAATTTCCAAAAGCTCCGGCCAGGATCAAGGAAAGGGAGATTTTCATCCACTTCTCTCTAGCCGGTGTCTTGAAAAAATAATAGACAACAAGGCTCAGGGCGATAAGAGAGGCCAGAGTGAGGCAAAGAAAGACAAAAAAGTTTTCAGTGCGAGAGAAAAAGCCAAAAATCGCTCCCTTGTTGTGGATGTGAGTCAAATTAAAAAAGCCAGGAATAACATTTATGCTGCGATAAAGAGCTATACTCCGGCTGACAATAGCTTTTGTCAGTTGATCAGCCGCGATCCAGAAGAGAATAAAGAAAAAGTAAAATATCCCCCTCTTCATTACCTCATCTCTCGGACCACTTCCTCGCAGCGCTTGCAGAAATGAGGATACTCTTTGCTCTTTCCCACATAGGAAGAGTAGTTCCAGCATCTCTGGCATTTCTCGCCTGGCGCCCTCTCAACTCTGACCTCAAGCTCTTCTCCAGCGTAAGTCTCCATCGCTACCGCAGAAACAATGAAAAGGGAGGAAAGTTCGCTTTCATATTTTGTTAAAAGCTCCTTCTTGGAGGCCGGGACTCTAAGCAAAATTTTTGCTTCTAGAGAATTCCCAATGAGTTTTGTTTCCCGAGCTTTTTCGAGTTCTTTCAAAACCTTATCCCTGGCCAAAATCAGGGTCTCCATCTCATCTAAAAGATGGCTTTCAATCCAGCGCTCCTCAAAAGAAGCGAATTGCTCAAGATGAACAGATTCCTCTTTTCCGGAAAAAGAGGGCATGGCCTCCCATGCTTCTTCTGTGGTAAAGGGCAAAATGGGGGCCATCAGGATAAGCGTATTTTTGAGGATATGAAAGAGAGCGGTCTGGGCTGACTTGCGGAGAAGGGATCTTTTCCTTGAACAGTAGAGTCTATCTTTAATAATATCCAGATAGAATGCACTTAGCTCAACACTGAAAAAATTGTAAATCGCATGGAAGATAACATGATACTCATAATCATTGTAAGCTTGAAGAATCTTTTTCCCGATTTCAGAAGTCTTTTCCAGTATCCATCTGTCGAGAAGAAGCATTTCTTGAGGATCAACCATCTCCTCGTCTGGAGAAAAGTCATAGACGTTCCCCAGGACGAACCTCCAGGTATTTCTTATTTTCCGGTAAGCTTCAACAAGCCGCTGGAGGATTTCGTTCCCGAATCGAGCGTCTTCTTTATAGTTAAGCATAGCCACCCACAGCCTGAGGACTTCAGCTCCATCCTTAGAGATAATTTCTTCAGGCTCGATGAAATTCCCTAGAGATTTGGACATTCCCCGGCCTTGTTCATCAAGAACAAAGCCATGGGTGATAACAGCCCGGTAAGGAGATCTGCCTTTGGTTACAAGACCGACCAAGAGAGAGCTATTGAACCAGCCCCGATATTGGTCATGGCCTTCAATGTAGATATCCGAAGGCCAGGGAAGGTCAGCCCTTTTACCCAGCACATTGTGACTTGCTCCAGATTCAAACCAGACATCAAGGATGTTATTCTCTTTGTCGAATTTTTTTGATCCGCATTTAGGGCACTTTGCCTCTGGAGCAAGAAGCTCATTAACTTCTTTGATGTACCAGGAATTAGAGCCCTGCTGAGAAAAAATTTCAGCGATTCTCAAAGCTATTTCTTCACTGGCTAGAATATAGCCACAATTATGGCAATAAAAAGCCGGAATCGGAACTCCCCACAGTCTCTGCCGGGAGATGCACCAATCTGGCCGGACGCTCATCATGTTCGAAATCCTCTCCTCTCCCCAGGGAGGAATCCAACGGACCTTCTTGATCTCTTCAAGCGCCTTCCTTCTGACATCGTTTTTGTCCATGGAAATAAACCACTGGACTGTGGCCCGGAAAATCACAGGATTCTTGCACCGCCAGCAGTGGGGATAAGAGTGGGTAATCTGGCCTTCTTTGAGAAGTGCGCCGTCTTTTTTCATATCCTCTGTTATGGCCCTATTGGCCTCAAAGACATTCATCCCACCATATTTTTCAACCTGATCTGTGAACCTGCCCTGGTCATCAACTGGAGTGTAGATATCAAGGTTATAAGCCAGGCCAGTCATAAAATCTTCTTGGCCATGTCCAGGAGCAGTATGAACACAGCCTGTGCCGTCCTCAAGTGTCACATAATTGGCCAGAACCAGGAGGGATTCTCTGGCAATAAAAGGATGCCTGGCTTTTAAGCCTTCTAACTCTTTTCCAGGAAAATTAACCAAAACCTTTGGCTGGCCAAATCCCAATTCTTCAGCCACAATGGGAAGGAGCCTTTTGGCTACAATATAAACTTCTCCCTCGGCCTCAAATGCTACATATTCATAGTCGGGATGAAAGGCAATGGCCAGGTTTGAAGGCAGAGTCCAGGGAGTTGTTGTCCAGATGATGATCGAAGCCTTTTTCCCGCTAAGAACTGGAAATTTCTTAGCCAGGTCGGAGAGCATGGGAAACTTGACATAGATTGAGGGAGAGGTGCGGTCTCTGTATTCAATTTCTGCCTCAGCCAGTGCTGTTTGGCAGTGAGGGCACCAGTGAACTGGCCTCTTTCCTTTGTATACATTGCCCAAGGCGAAAAAGGCTGCTAGATGCCGCAGCACTTCACCTTCGTACTCAGGATCCATGGTCAGGTAGGGTTTTTCCCATTCGCCAAAAACTCCAAGTCTGCGGAATTCCTCTCTCTGGATATCGATGTATTTGAGAGCGTATTTCTTGCATTGCTCCCGAACCTCTATAATAGACATTTTCTTTTTTTTGTCTCCGAGGAGCTGGTCAACCTTGATTTCAATGGGAAGACCATGGCAATCCCAGCCCGGCAAATAGGCAGAAAGATAGCCCTGCATGGTCTTGCTCTTGACGATGAAGTCTTTCAAGATTTTGTTTAGAGCAGTTCCCAGATGAATTCTGCCATTAGCATAGGGAGGGCCGTCATGAAGGACAAATGTCGAACACTTCTCTCTTCTCTTTAGAATTTTCTTATAGAGATTAATTTTCTCCCATTTTTTGATAATCTCAGGCTCTTTCTGAGAGAGTTTTGCCTTCATCGAAAAAGAAGTCTGGGGAAGATTGAGTGTCTCTTTGACTTCTAACGGGTCAGCCATGCGTCTCTCCACTTTCTCTTTTTTATTTGTTTATTATAGAACAAGTTATTTTATTTCTCCATCCATAAAAGTCAAGAAAATGGGGACAGGCACCTTTTCTTGAAGAAAAAAGTGCCTGTCCCCGTTTTACCTGTCCCCGTTTTACCCCGTTTTACAGGCACCCTATTCTTTGATGAAGTGGGCGCCGCGGCTCTCAGGATTGCTAATGGCTGCGTGGGTGATCATCAAGGCGACCTGGATGCCATGCTTGAGGCCAGCCACTTTGGGATCCATCGTCGCCTCTTTATAAAATTTCTCAATCCGGTGGCGGAGATATTCAAGGTCAGCTTTTGCCCGCTCCAGCCTCTTTTTTGTCCGGATGATGCCGGCATAATTCCACATCGTCGAGCGGATAGTCAGCCAATCCTGATTAATCAAAGCAGGGTCGATTCCCTCTTCCTTTTCTGGATAATACCAGGGGTGGATATCTGAAGGCTTATAAGGAGTTGACGGGTCAAAATGGGAAGCAATTTGTCTCGAAGCTCTTGTTCCCCAAACCAGGCCTTCAAGAAGAGAAGTGGAAGCCAGCCGGTTAGCTCCATGAACACCGGTGCAAGAAACTTCACCCACAGAATAAAGCCCTCTGACAGAGCTTTTTCCCCAGCTATCGACAAGCACACCACCGCAGCAATAATGGGCTGCAGGAACAACTGGGATAGGCTCCTTAGTGATATCAATCCCATACTGCAAACAAGTCTGATAGATATTGGGAAATCTCTTTTTGATATCAAATTTAGCATAAGAGGCAAGATCGAGTAAGACATAGCTCGAGTTGCTGTTCACCATTTCTTCATAAATAGCTCTGGTGACTTCATCTCTGGGCGCCAGATCCCCCTTTTCGCTGTAATTTTCCATAAATGTCCGTCCCTCCTTGGTTTTCAGCCTAGCCCCTTCCCCTCTCACGGTCTCAGAAATCAGGAACCCATCCGCATCCCGGTGAAAAAGGGAGGTGGGATGAAACTGGATGTACTCCATATTGACAATTCTGGCGCCAGCCCTGAGGGCCATGGCATAGCCTGCCCCAATGGCGTCTCTGGGGTTAGAAGTATAGAGAAAAACAGCTCCGCAGCCACCTGTGGCTAGAATCGTGTAAGGAGCAGAAAAAGTTTTGACCTTCTTGGTTTTGTTATCCAGAACATATGCACCTATGCACTGAGGCTCCCGATAATAGGCAATTGGATTTTTGGAATGGTGAGGAACTGTCAGCAGATCCACTGCACTGTGATCGGCTAAAAGAGTGACATTGGAGAATTTTTTCAGGGCCTCGATGAATTTTTCCTCTATTGTCTTTCCTGTTGTGTCCTTGACGTGGAGGATACGTCTTCTCGAATGGCCTGCTTCCTGGGCATAGTCTAGAGAATCAGGAGAGCTGCGGGTAAAAGGTATGTCCAGTTCTTTGATCAAGATTTTTTCCACGAGCTCTTTGCCCTCATTCACCAGCAATTCAACTGCCTCAGGATTGTTAATATTGTCGCCAGTCTTGATAATATCCTCTTTTAGAAATTCAGGACGGTCATCCTTTCCCAGAGAAACAATTCCTCCCTGGGCATAATAAGTGTTGGATTCCTCAGGCTTTGGATTCTTGGTGATGACAACCACCCGCAGCCCGCTCTTGGCCGCTTCAAGGGCTGCACTAGCACCGGCAATCCCGCAGCCTATGATCAAAACGTCTGACTTTAAGCTTTTCTCATTGACCATGATTTCTTAACTCAAAAATTCTAAACTGATGTCTATAGACATGTAAGAATGGGTCAAAGCTCCCACGGAAATAAAATCGACTCCCAGAAAAGCAATCTCTTTGGCTTTTCTGAGGCTGACATTGCCTGAAACCTCGATCGGAACTCTGCCTTTAACCCAGTCAACAATCTCCCTCATCCTGACTAAAGATATATTGTCAAGCATGATCATCGAAGCTCCGCTCTCGACAGCCTCTCTAGCTTCCTCAAAGTTTTTTACCTCGACTTCTATTTTTACTCCAGGTCTTACTCGATCCTTGGCCCGTTTCACAGCTTCAGAAATGCTGCCAACGATGCTGAGGTGATTGTCTTTGATGAGCACCATCTCAGATAGATTGAGGCGATGATTGAAACCACTGCCCATCCTGACCGCATATTTCTCTAAGATTCTCAGGCCTGGTGTCGTCTTACGGGTGTCAAGAATCTTTGCTTTTGTCCCATGGACAGCCTGAACATATTCTCTGGTCTTAGTCGCAATTCCTGACATTCTCTGCAGGAAATTCAGGGCTGTCCTCTCTCCCTTGAGGAGGGAAATCGAATTTCCTTTGAGCCGGGCCAGGACTTCTCCCTTGCGAAACTGCTGGCCATCATCAATCATTTTCTTGAAAGAGAGTCGGGCGTCGATTTTCTCGAAAACCCTTCGGCTAACATCTATTCCGGCCAGAACTGCGTCTTCTTTGGCCAGGATTATTGCTTCTGAGACTGAGGTCGGAGGAATGACGTTTTCAGAAGTAATATCGCCCTCAGGCAAATCTTCTCTCAAGGCAGCTTCAATGATCGAGTCGATTTCTTCTTGTTTCATAAGAAGAAATTATAATTTTTTAAGAATATTCCGTCAAACAGTCCAATTCTAAGAAAGCATCTCTGACTACGTGATCTTTATGATGGGTGCAGGAGGCTGCCCGAAAGCCCCCGTAGCGGAGGGGGGACCCATAGGGTCCTCCAACGGGGGGAACCGACGGGACTGGTTCCCCGGGGTGCGGGGGCCAAGAGCAGCTTCCTGCACCCGATTCAATCACATAAAAAGACATGCTTCCAAATTCTAATCGCTGAGACTACCTCAAACCGCCTTGAAGGCCTTTATCCTCAATATTTTTCACCAGGCAATTCCATAATCCTCACCGTGGTTGCTTGAGCCTCCCCACAATGTTCTATTCTTCCCGTCAAAATAGATGGCATTAATCGGGCCTGAAGTGTATTTGCGGAATTCAAGTTTATATCCCAAGGCTTTGAGCTTCTCTCTAACTTCCTGGGCCACCTTTTCATTGAGCTCAAGTCTTCCAGGGTTTGCCTCATGCTTATCAAAAGAGCTGTGCATCTCGAAGCTTGTAAAATTTGGTGCTTCACAGGCTTCCTGGACATTCATCCCAAACTCAACTACATCCAGGAAGAACTGGAGTAGGTTCTGATCTTGGGTGTCTCCGCCCTGGACAGCAAAAGAAAGAAAGGGTTTTCCATCTTTGAGGGCAAGGCCAGGAGTTAATGTTGCCCGCGGCCTTTTCCCTGGGGAAACGACATTGAAAGGATTTTTTTCCTCGTCAAGGACAAAGCTCTGCATGCGCTGGCTCATTCCAATTCCTGTGTTTCCAGCAATACAGCAGGGAATCCAGCCTCCGCTGGGAGTCATGGAGACAACCCATCCCTCCTTGTCCGCAGCCTGGACTGATGTAGTCCCTATCCCATCCCATTCCCTTGAACTTAAAGAAGCAGCAATTGACCACTTTTCTAGAAGATGCAGAAAAGGATTTTTCCTTCCCTCAAAGGGATAGGGATCTCCTGGCTTGACATTCGGGTCATTGGCTCCCCAGTTGATCAGCTTGATCCTCTCCTTAGCATATTCTTTGGAAAGAAGTCCCTTAATCGGCTCTTCTGGAGGGAAATAGGGATCTCCATAGTAGAAGTCACGGTCAGCAAAGGCAAGATTCATCACCTGATAAAGAGCGTGGATATACCTGGCACTGTTAAAGCCCATGGCTTTGAGGTCAAAGTTTTCCAGCATGTTGAGGGACTGAAGCATGACCGGCCCTTGAACCCAGCAGGTGAGCTTGTAGACATCAATTCCCCTATAATTTGTCATCACCGGCTCTTCGATATAAATCTTCCAATTTGCCAAGTCCTGCATGGTGATCAGGCCGCCCTGTTCCTGGGAGCTGCGGGCAAATTCGCGGGCAATATCGCCTTTATAGAATCGTTCATATGCAGCATAAATGGCTTCTTTACGGTTTTTTCCTGAAGCCAGAGCTGTCTTTTCTGCTTCGACAAGTTTCTTGAGAGTATCCAATAAATCAGGCTGGCTGAAAATCTCACCTGCACCTGGAGCTTCTCGCTTCTCACCAAGATGGGGAAGAAGAACTTTCTTTGAGTAAGGCCATTCCTTGATTTTCTCTTTCTGCCTTTCGATGCTATCTGCTGTCTGGGCCTCAATTGGATATCCTTCTACCATCTGCATCGAAGGCTCAAGCACCTCTTGGAGGCTCATAGTCCCAAATTCTGCAAGCATGACCATCAATCCTCCTGGAGTTCCAGGAGTCACGGCAGCCAGCGGGCCATAGGCAGGTGGATATTCCAATCCTTTTGATTTAAAGAAATCGGCCGTAGCACCTGTCGGAGCAACGCCTAGGGCATTGATGGCGTAAACCTTTTTTGTATGGGGATTATAGATCAGAGCTTGGGTCTCCCCTCCCCAGCTAAGGACATCGTACATGGTGCAGACAGCACCGAGCATGGCACAGGCAGCATCCACAGCATTTCCTCCTCGCTCAAAAATCTTGGCCCCAGCTGTTGCACCGAGCGGCTTCCCGGTGATGGCCACCCAATGCCTTCCATGAAGAACTGGCTTCTCTGTTCTTTCTGCGCTCAAGATGTTCCAGGGCAAAAGAAAAACAGAAAGGATGAGAACACCCTTCCCTACCCATAGCGTAAATTCTTTATTGGCGAACATGACTCTCCCTCCTTATTTTTTTGACACTAAAAATTTTCGAGCGAAATTTTCTCCAAAAAGGGACGCCACTTTTTCATCAATTCTTCATTCAAATCAAGCGGCGGCCGGGCATCAGCTGGAAGAAATGGCTTGTAGGGATTTTCTTTAGCATGGGGCTCAAATTCATCGCGGAGCTTTTTCAGTTCCTCTGGCTTAGTCAGAAGGTCAATAGCTGAGGCTGCCATGGCTTTGGCTCCGGCATTCAGGCCTTTCCAGGCTGTTGAGCCATAATTGCAGGCCACAGAAGACCAGTGGTGGCCGATAGCTCCAGGAACCTGGCCTGGAAAGCGGATGGTTGCAGTGGGAGCAATAAGAGTCACATCGCCCACATCTGATGAACCACCTCCAACAAAGACTTCGCCTGGCTCTCTGAGAGGCCTGACTTTGGTGGGCATGCCTTCTTCTTTTTTGTCAAGAGCTTTTTGGAGAGCTTTGGCAAAGGTCTGCTCTTCTTCAGTCCATTCCGGCATGCCAACAAGCTCAATATTTTTCTGGAAAAGCTCGGCAGCAGCCTTATTTCCAAGGCGCTGATGAACTGCGCTAAGAATACGGATACCAGCCAGCTCTGTCCCAGTTGCCAGCGCACCAGCCTTGGCACAGTTCACGACCCGCTCGTACATCTCCCCTATCTTTTCATCGCTGTTTCTGACATAGTACCAGACACTTGCTCTGTCAGGCACCACATTAGGAGCCTCGCCACCTTCAACAATGACATAATGCATGCGGTAAGCATAGAAAAGATGCTCTCGGAGGAAATTGGTGGCAACGTTCATGATATCCACAGCATCAAGAGCGCTTCTTGCCTCCCAGGCCGATGCCCCATGAGAAGTTTTTCCCTTGAAAGTGAAAATGACTGAAAATAAAGCATTTCCGCCCTTTCCGTAGCCTGTGCCGAAATCGCTGCTGCTGTGATTGTCGATGGCTGCATCTATATCATTAAAAAGTCCTGCTCTGATCATATAAGGCCTGCTGATAAGGGTTTCCTCAGCCGGCGAGCCAAAGACCTTTATCTTTCCTTTGAAGCCAAACTTATCCATTGCCTGCTTGACTGCAATAGCTGCTGCGGCAGCAGCTGTGCACATTGTATTGTGGCCGCAGCCATGGCCAGGAGCACCTTCAAGGAGAGGCTCCTGGGCTGGCACCCGGCCTTTCTGGGAAATCATTGGCAGGGCATCATACTCGCCCAGAATCCCAATTACTGGCTTGCCTGATCCATAGCTGGCCACAAAACAGGTTGGCATTCCGGCCAGCCCTCTCTCTACCTTGAATCCAGACTCTTCCAGCGTGTCAGCCAGGAGTTTAGAAGACTTAAACTCCTGGAGCCCGAGCTCAGCATAGGACCAGATGGTATCTGAAATTTTTCCGAATTTCTCAACCACCTGAGGCTGGCTCAGCCAATCAAGGACAAGCTGTTTCTCCTTGGTAATCTTGGGCTTGGAGCCAGTTTGGCCAAGTGAACAAAGCCCAAGAATTAAAATGGAGATAAAAATAAACAAAAAAACCATCTTCTTAAATGACGCAAATCTCATCTTTCCTCCTTACTAATCCTTCCTGTAGATAGGATAGAGATCCTTGGGGATATTCTTATAAGGGAGCGTAGTCAGGTCAGCCGGGCCCCAACCTGGCGCATCCACTTCAATGATGGTCCCAGCCAGGCCAGTATCAGAGAAGCCGCGCCTGAAATGGACGCGGGACTTGAGGACAATAATCGCAAGATTTTCGAATTTGATCCCGAGAGGTGCAAAGACTCTAGGGTCTGTGACCTGCATGAGCTGAGGAGTGAGAATGAGGCAGTTATTTTCCCCAAAACTGATAACAGCCACATTATCCCTCCCCCATTTTGCCAGAAATTCGACCTTACCCTCAATCCTGACTGGATTTCCAGCAAATTTATCAGAGTAGCCTCCGACTTTGATGCTGATTGAATCTCCGACCTTAGCCTTAGCCTGAATCTCCTCAACGGTTTTTTCATCACGAAGCGTAGCGATGCAGAAATTCTTAGCCCCCTGATTGATCAGCTCCTGGAGGATATGGGTTGATCCGCCAGTTCTGTCACTGTGGTCAGCAATAATAACAGGTGTATTTCCGGCCCTCGAAGCAGCAATAGCCATTGCCACGCCTTCTTTTGTCTTTGGCAGTTTCTTTCCAGCAAACTCTTTTCTCAGCCTCCAGATGTAGTTAGACATATCATCAGCAATTTTATCAGCAAGCTTCTGGTCATTATCGGCAACGACAAAAACCGATGCCCCAGCATCAGGCACATCAGCATAGGCAAAGCCAAAAGCAACAGAAACATAGACATCTGGATACTGACATTCCCAGATACGGGCTCGCTCCATAATTTCCATGGCCGGAGAATCGCCTGTCGCCTGAAAGACGCTGGGAGTGATGACTCCAGGCTTTCTCGAAGCCATAACAGGTTTATATTTTCCGCGGATAGTTTTAACCATCACCCTGGCAGCAATCTCACCGCTGAGGGTTGTATCGTAGTGTGGATATTTCTTGATGACAAAGACAGCATCTGCTGCCCGAGAAAGCTCCTGGTCTTCATTGGCATGGAGGTCGAGAGCAACCATGATGGGAATTTCGCCAACAACTTTTCTCACTTTGCGGACAAGCTCTGCCTCAGGTTTGGGAATATCTGTGACAGCCATTGCTCCATGGAGAGAAAGATAAACGCCATCAAAAGGACCCAATTTCTTCAGGTCATCAGCGATAAGGCTGGAATACTTGTCAAAAGCTTCTTTAGTAATCCAGCTTCCAGAAGATCCACCCCGGGCATCTCTGGGAGAAATAATAGCCTCAAGCTCCACATCTCCCAGCTCCTCACACATTCTCTTAAATCCTCCGATATAGCCCCTGCTTGAAGAAAGAATATCTCGCGTTGGAGGGCCATAATATTCCCAGTCCTCAACAGTTGTTGGATCAGGACAGAAAGTGCAGGTTTCATGGGAAAAAGTGGCAACGGCAATCCTGATCTTTTTAGCTTTCTCCTCTACGCTCTCGCAGCCAAAGGCGAAAACAAGAAGGAAAAAGGCTATTAAGATTTTTGTTTTGTGAATCATCTTCACCTCCCAGA
>Ga0129297_10000546_pt1 | contig 18146 bp, 14 predicted proteins | sample I18A1metaG_FD_94708 | JGI IMG/M metagenome (GOLD analysis project Ga0129297, IMG submission 94708) | Lake sediment bacterial and archeal communities from Gulf of Boni, Indonesia to study Microbial Dark Matter (Phase II) - ​I18A1 metaG | ecosystem: Environmental > Aquatic > Freshwater > Lake >... | reverse complement strand
CCCGGGGTGCGGGGGCCAAAGGGCAGCTTCCTTCACCCTATTGAATCACGTCAACGGAGATTCTTGCAGCGGGCGTCTATTTCTGGAAACATCGGCGGTTTTTTGCTATAAATGTAGCGGGATGCTGAAATTCTTCGACCGCTATCTTCTCCGGGAAATCACCCCTCCTTTTTTCATCGGCCTGCTCGTCTACTCCTTTGTCCTGCTGATGAACCAGATCTTTATTTTGTCTGAGCTGTTTATCGCCAAGGGGGTATCGCTTGGAGTGGTCATCCAGATCTTCCTCTATCTTGTTCCGTCGGTCCTGGCTTTTGCGGTTCCTATGTCTGTCCTCATGGGAGTCCTGGCCGGTTTGGGCCGTCTTTCTTCCGACTCAGAAATCGTGGCCTTCAAGACCCTGGGGATCCACAATACCAGGATTCTCCGGCCCCTGCTTATTTTTGGGGTCGGAGGATGGCTAGCGACATCTTTTCTGGCCCTCTATCTTGCTCCCTGGGCGAATTATCAGTGGGTTCAAACCCTCACCCGGTCGGTCTTGGCCAAGGTCCAGCTGAAGATCAACCCCAGGGAATTCAACGAACAGATTCCCCAAACAGTCATCTTTATTCAAGATATCACTTCCGAGAACAAATGGGAGAATATATTTGTCTATCTCACCCATTCCCCAGAAGAGCCACGGGCGATCTTCGCCCGCACGGGAAGGTTGAATTTGTTTCCCCAAGCCAAGAGGGCCACACTGGAGCTCTTCGACGGGGCCATTCATACTGTCCCCCGGGCCGATCCGGAACGATACAGCGTCACCCGCTTTAACCGGGTCGAGGAGGAAATTAGCATCGAGAGCCTCTTCGCCCAATTTTCCAGCGAGAAGCGGGTCAGAGAAAAGGACATCGGAGAACTGTTCAGCGGGGTCAAGACGATCCAATCAAATATCGTCCGGCTCGAAGCTGAGAGAACGAAGGTTGGCAGAGAGAGCGGGCTGACCTCTGCTGCCGCGGCCCGTCTCAAGGAGATCGAGCAGGAGCTCAGGCAGTCTGACCGGAGGAACCGGTCCCACTGGGTTGAAATCCATAAGAAATTCGCCCTGCCTTTTGTCTGCCTTGTCTTTATCGTGCTCGGCATCCCCCTCGGCATTTCCACGAGAAAGGGCGGACGGACGAGCGGATTCACCATCAGCTTGGTCATCATTCTCATCTACTACGTCCTGATCACGGCCGGCGAGAAGTGGGCCATGGAGGGAAAGATTTCGCCTTTTCTGGGAATGTGGGGGCCGAATTTCCTGTTCCTTCTGGCCGGGGCCTATCTTTTTGCGCGGTCTTCAAAAGAGTCGCCCCTGCTCCGGTTGTCCTCTCGGGCTGGCAAAGGGCCAGGAGCAAAAAGGGTCATAATCCGGGTTCCAGTATCTCCTCGGGCCACGCAGCTTTTCGCCTGGAGCTGGCCGCGGCTCTCGCTCCGCTTTCCCAACATTCTGGACCGCTATATCATGCGTAAGTTCTCGGTTGTCTTTCTGCTTATTTTCTTTGCCTTGATCTCGATCTCGATCATCGTGACTTTCTTTGAGCGAATCGACCATATTTATGAGCACAACAAACCCCTGTCTCTCCTCTTCCGCTATATTGAATACCGCATTCCCGAGTTTGTGCACTACATCCTTCCCGTCTCCGTTCTGACGGCCACACTCCTGACGCTCGGCCTGTTGACCAAGTCCAACGAAATCACGGCGATGAAGGCCTGCGGCGTGAGCGTTTATCGGCTCATCCTGTCGGTTGTTTTTATCGCCGTATTCGTGAGCCTGTTCGCCTTTGCCCTCCAGGAGCGCGTCCTCCCTTCGGCCAACAAGAAAGCCGAGGCGGTTTGGAACGCCATCAACGACCGGCCGGCGCGGAGCTACAATTTCATGGATCGCCGCTGGGTCCTGAGCCGGAAGAAGGACAGGATTTTTCATTACAGCTATTATGAGCCTCTCTCCCGCGCCTTCAGTCAACTTTCAGTCTATGATGTCAACCTGTCTTCGTGGTCTCTGGAACGGAGGATCTATGGCGAAAAAGCGCGGCTTGAAAGCAATACCCTCAATCTCCTGGCCGGCTGGTCGAGGCGCTTCAGCGGCGATTGGCCGGTCCAGTTCGAAGCCTTCCAGGAGATGAGCCTCCGGCTGGAAGAGGACCCCGGATATTTTGTCAAGGAATGGAAAGAGCCCTCGTTGATGAATTACCAGGAGCTCAAGACATACACGGCCGAAGTCAAGGAGATGGGGTTCAACACGACCCGGTTCAAAGTTGACCTGAACTCGAAACTATCGTTTCCGTTCGTCTCCCTGATCATGGCGCTCCTGGCCATCCCGTTTGCTTTTTCCATGGGCAAACGCGGCACCCTCGTGGGCTTAGGGCTCAGCATCGTTATTGCCATGTTCTATTGGGGAGCTCTGGGAATCTTCCAGAGCCTCGGCTATGTCAATTTCTTGAGTGCGTTCCTGGCGGCCTGGGGGCCAAATCTTATCTTCGGCCCGGTCGGACTTTACCTGCTTTTCCGTGTCCGCACCTAATTCTTCTCATTATATAAAAACGATCGAATAACTAAGAAAAGCTGAGTTCTGCAGAAGGGGGATAGCCGACTCGGGCTTTTACATCTTGTACTTGCCGAAATCCTCAGGTCTGAGGTTCTCCAGCCACTGTTTCAGCCGTTCCGCGTCCTCGAGGTTTTCGTCGAACTTCAGACTCTGAGCTTTCTGGACAACCGTATCCTCGACAAAGATCGGGGAATTCGTCCGCAAGGCCAGGGCGATGGCATCGGAGGGACGGGAATCGATCTGGACGGGCATATCATTGAGGCGGCAGTGAATGATGGCATAGAAGGTGTTGTTCCGGACATCGTTGACGACGATTTTCTCCACGGCCACCTGGAGTTTTTCCAGAAAATTCTTGATCAGGTCGTGGGTCATCGGCCGTGGTGTCGGGATGTTTTCAATGGTCAAGGCGATGGCATTGGCCTCGAAGACTCCAATCCAGATGGGCAAGACCCGGTCTGTCGCCGGGTCCTCGAGGACGACGATCGGCATCTTGGAAATCGGGTCCACGACCAGGCCTTTGATTTTCATTTGAATTTCCATCGCCTTGTCTCCTTGTTAAATCTAATATAAGTTTTAGGAGTGGACTTGTCAAGGAAATGCCCGAGCTATTTCAGAACAACGCCAACTGCCCACCGGCCTCCGGCTCGGGCAGGTCTTTTTCGAAAAGGGTGATTTTCCCGTAGAACCCGTCATGGCCGGGCAGGATGCGGACGGCTCCTCTTCTCATCCGTTCGATTCCCTGGCTGATGCGCTCTGGCGGAATCCGGGCCAATTCATGAATTGGCACATCTGTCAGAATCGTGACCTCGTTGCCGAATTCATGAATGAACCGAAAATAAACATCCCAGACGCTCTGGCAATCGGCGGTTTTTTCTAGGGCTTCAGCGATGATCTCATTCAGAGGAATAAGGTTCTTGTAGGGAACTTTGAACGGAGGCCGCACCCCTTCTTCTCGGTCGGCCAGCTCCTCAACCCGGTGCATCACGCCGATAGTAAGGCGCTTCCCGCACTTCGGGCAAGTGTCCCGGTGCATCACGGATTCCTTGGGCGAAAAAACGACCCCGCACTTGCGGTGTCCGTCGTAATGGTATTTTCCCTCTTGGGGAAAGAATTCGATTGTATACAGGAATTTATCCGGATTCTTGGTCCGCAGCGCGTCCACAACCCCTTTGTAGCTAAAATCGGCGTTGAAGACGTTGGCCTCTCTTCCTAGCCGGGACGGGGAGTGAGCGTCGGAGTTCGAGACGAGGACGTATTTGTCGAGCGCTGAAAGCCGCCAGTTCATCGGCGGGTCCGAAGACAGTCCCGTCTCCAGGGCGAAAATAAACGGCGTTGTTTCCTCAAAGCACTCCTCGATCGAATCGAACCCGGAGTTGGAGCCGAAGAGCGAAAACCAGGGCGTCCAGATATGGGACGGAATGATCACCGCGCGGGGACAGAGCTCAGCCACGATGCGAACAAATTGCTTGGCATCCAGGCCGAGGATCGGACGGCCGTCCGAGCGCAGGTTTCCCAGACCGGCAAGCCGGTTCGAGATCTTCTCCACGGATTCAAAGTCCGGTGCGAGAAGCAGGATGTGGACCTTCCGGACTTTTCCCTTTTTGGAATAGATAAAGCTGATTTCCGTCGAGAGAATAAAGTGGACATCGTCGGGCTTGATGGGCAGACCCTTGAGATACCCGTTCGCCGGAGGCTGGATGTTCTTCAGCCGGAAAAATCCGTTCCCCGCGGGCTCGAGTTTCTCTTTCGTCAGGAAGAGCCATTCTGGGTGGGTGAAGTCACCAGAGGCGACGAGCGAAATCCCTTTGATTTTGGCCCAGTAGGCCAGATTGTCCAAGGTCATATCACGCGACGTGGCGCGGCTGAACTTGGAATGTATGTGCAGGTCGGCAACGAATTTCATTTTAAGAGGAAGGTTAAAGTGTAAATAATTGAAAAGGACATTTCAAGGAAATTTCGTCGCTTCTTTAATCTTTTTTATTTTCGGCGACGAGACCAGCGAGAGGAGGTCTATTTCTTGATCGTGTCCAGATAATTGAGGATGTTCTTGACGCTGGCGGATCGCTCTGTGGCGGGCTCCAGAGTCAAGAACGTGTTGAAATTCTCTCTCGCCTTGTCATATTCCATCTTGTTCAAGTAAACGAGCCCGAGCTTGTAAAAGGACTCTGGCCACTGCGGTTTGATCTTGGCCGCCAATTCAAAGTACTGGACGGCCTCGTCGAGCTTTTGGTTGGAAAAGCAGATCTCGCCGACGTTGTAGGCTAGGAATTCATTGTTCGGATACATATCGACCGACTGCTTGAAATATTCCTGGGCCTGGTCCATCTCCCCTTTCTTCAGAAAGCATTCACCGATCGCCGCCAGGGCTTTTGCGGCGTATTCCGGGCCCGCCGTCTCCTTGGCTGCCCTTTCGATCAAGGTCTTGTATTCGGCAATGGCCGCATCATATTCTCCCTTCTCCCGGTAGCAGTTCCCGGTGTTGAGGTAGATCTGGTAGACCGCCGGGTTCTTCTCCAGGAACTCCCGGTAAACCTGGATGGCCTGATCGTAATTTTTTTCGTTGAAGAGCTGATTTCCTTCGTCGATAAGCTGGAGCGTGGCCTCGTCTTTGACCAATCCTCCTCCTGCTGGCCCAGCTTTTTTTAAGGAGATGGTGATTTTCGGGTTCGTCTCGAGCTGCTTGACGTAAAAATCGTGAACAGCGGGCAGGTGGCCGTCTGCGGTCACAGAGAGACGCCATTGGCCGGTGCCGAGTCCGAGGAAACTCCATTCTCCCTTTTTGTTACTCGTAGAATCAAAACTCAGGGCACTGTCGCCTTGATACTGGATGACGACTTTGGCTCCCACGACCGGGTTTCCGGCTTCGTCCACAATAGCCCCCGTGACCCGGCCTTTTCCCCTTCCGGCCTGCCCTTGAACGGAGATGACAAGAAACAAGGAAACAAGCAGAAAGAGCAAACACCTGGCGACGTCTTTCACGGTCATAGCAGCCTCCGTTTCATAGGAGAACAATTCAGCTTTCATTTTAACACAAAATCGCTCTTCTTTTTGCCCGACTCTGTAAGCACCTCCGTTTTCGTAATCATTTTGTTCTGGAATAGGGTCCTGCCGTGGCTTCCCCCCGGTGAGGCTCGGGAGATGTGGCTCGAAGTCACGCTGGGATTTCCCCGGCGAGGAAATCTTGCTCGATTCGTTCCTCGCTCTCCTCTTCGAGGATCCGTGCCCGCTCGTCGCTCATACGGACTTCTCGCCACATCATCCCTCGCCTCATCCCCCGGGGGCCCCCAGCCACGTCACCCTTTGTGGATTATCGTCTCCATCACGGAAGCGGAGCTGCCTACCCTTACTTCTTGCGCTCATGCTTGAGAGCGAAATATGTCAGCCCTCCGAAATAGAGGACGATCATCAGAACCATCATAGTTATGGCTTGCCAGCTCATCTCATGACCTCCGCTCCTCTGTCTTTCCGGGCGGCTTCGAAACGCCAGCATTGGTCAGCCTTTCAGGGTAGGGAGCCTTGATTTTCTTGGCGAACCAGTTATTGGCCAGGATGATGAAGACGAGGAGGATGGCCCACTGCATGACCATCGTTCCGGGGCTCAGGGTCCTGAACGGATTCCACCAGATCTGCGGATACAGCGAGGCCGCCTGCAGGACCCACCAGCCGAAGATGACGAGAAAAATCAATGGCATGGCCAGGACGCAGACATTGAACCATTTCCCCACGCGAATATAGCTGGTCTCGTTGACGATGTCGCGCACCCTATCGATTCCTTTCCTGTAGACGGCATAGGCGAAGAACATACCCGAGATCAAGAGTCCCACACCCCAGACCATGTCCTGGTTTTCCTGGAACGAGACTTTGTATGCGGACGGAATACCCAGGAGAAACGCCGCCGCAACGGTGAGGAGGGTCGCCTTTTTTCGGGTTATGCCCACATCCTCCAGGTTGCGCACGGCCAGCTCCACCATAGACAGGAGCGAGGCGAGGGCAGAGATGGAAAGGGCCAGGAAGAACAGTGCTCCGACAAAAGATCCCAGGGGCAATGCGGGAAAAAATTTGGTGAGATAGATAAAGGTGAGGCCGGTGTCTCCGGATTGGAGGACGGTTGTGGCGGTTTCTGTACTGGGAGATACAGCAAAGACCAACGGGAGAATGGCCATGCCGGCGAGAAGGGAGGAACCCGAGTCGGCAAATGCGATCACAAAGGAATTCGCCGCGATATCTTCCTTTTCTTTCATGTAGACCGCGTATGTCAGCATCAGCCCCCATCCCGCCCCTATCGACCAGGCCGCTTGCGTGAACGCGTTCAGCCAGGTCTTGGCCTTTAAAAGACCGGCCAGGTCCGGCCGAAAAAGATATTCCAGTCCTCGGACGGCGCCTGGCTTGGCCAAGGCCCAGGCCATGACCAGGGCCAGGATAATGATGATGCTGGGGACGATGATCTTGTTCGCCGTTTCGAGGCCTTTGTGAACTCCTCGCAGGATAATATAGCCGGCACTGAGCATGGCCAGGAGATGGAAGACAATAGTCTGTTCGGGAGAGGACAAGAATCCCTTCCACATGGCCTCGGAGTCAATCCCTTTCTTGATGGCCCCTGTGATTCCGAACACAAGATAGCGCATGGCCCATCCTGTCACCACAGAATAATAAAACATTATCAGGATGCTGCAGAGCCCGATCCAGGCTCCCATCCAGGTACTTCTTCTTCCGATAAAATTTCTAAACGCGCCGACCGTTCCGAGACGGGTAGACTTGCCCATGGCCATCTCGATCATCAGAAGAGGGACTGCCCAGATGATATTGGCGATGATGAAAGCGATGAGGAAAGGTCCGCCGTCATTAGCGGCGACAACTCGGGGGAACCGCCAGATATTTCCAGAGCCGAAGGCCATGCCCAAGGAAGCGAGGATGAACCCGACCCGGCTGCTCCATTGAGAGCTTTGTTCTCTCATCGCCACACTCCTCTCGTTACTTTTCGTGAGGACGAGAGTTCTAAAGTATATCTATTCAAACGGCTTTGACAATATCTTTTTATTTGCGTCAAAATTTAGAGTATACTGATTTTTTAGGATGAGAACGACAATGAGACAACTCGTTTCTTTGCTCCTGATGATACCGCTTTCTGCCGCCCTCCTGCTGGCTGAGCAGGAGCTCTCCTTGCGACAGCGGGAATGGCTCAAGGATGTCTCGCCCATTATTACCAAGACAGAGCGAGAGGTTTTCTCCAAGCTTAAAACTGACGCGGAACGAGACCGGTTCATTCGGTTGTTCTGGCGTCAGCGCGATCCCTATCCCGATACTTCCGAGAATGAATTCGAGAAGCAATACATGGAACGGGTGCGTTTCGCCGACCAGAATTTCGGCCGGGGAAGTATAAAGCGGGGGAGCCAGACCGACCGGGGCTACTATTATCTTCTCCTCGGGCCGCCCCTGGAGAGGAACTATTTCATTGGTCAATCCGAGATATGGCCTATGGAATTGTGGTTTTACAAGGGCGAGGTCGGATATGGGCTTCCGGCGTACTTTTACTTGCTTTTTTTCCAGCCGGAGGGTCTGGGCGAATACCGTCTCTACTCGCCGGGCGTAGACGGACCAGCCAAGCTGGTCTCTCCGATCACGGGCAGACAGAATATTACCCGCTCCGAGGCCCTGGAAACACTGAAAAAAGTCAACTCAGAGCTGGCCAGCGCTGCCGTGAGCTATCTTCCGAGCGATCAAAGGCTCCAGACAGGCGCCCTTTCCACGAGCACCATCCTCGCCAACATTGCGTCACTTCCTGAAAAAAAATTTTCAAGCTCCTATGCCCGGACTTACCTTGAATATAAAGACTATATCACGACGGAATACTCGCATGATTATATCGAAAGCAGTTTCATGGGCCGGGCCTTCAGGCAGGACGGCCAATTTTTTATCCACTGGGCGCTTGAGCCGAAGAAAATTAATTTCGCGGACAGGGGTAAGACCTATCAGGCCTTCTTTGATCTCATCCTCAGGCTCGAAGACAATGCCGGAAACCTCGTCCTGGAAAAAGAAGGCGAGATTCCTCTGAGTGTCACGCCAGAGCAGTTCAAGGCCCATGCCAACCAGATCTTGTCCTTCCAGGACATCCTTCCATCGATCCCCGGGCGGTTCAAGCTCCTCGGGTTGCTCAAGAACAAGACGGCCGAGGATTTCGCCTCCTTTACCTCCCTGATCACGGTCCCGGAGGAGACGACCGGCCTCAGTTTTGGCGACCGGATCCTCTATCATAACCGGGAGAGAATGAACGAGTCGGAGGCCCGCCAATTCAAGGCGTTTTCTTTCAGCGGAAATCACTATCTGGTCAATGCCAGGAATGAGTTTCCCGTCCAAGGAGAATTGGGCGCTTATGTCCAGGTCTTTAACATTGGGAGCCAGAATTTAGGTCCCCAGGCCTTCGTTCGGCTCGAAATCCGCTCCGCCGACACAGAAAATGTCGCTCTCAATCAGAACAAGCTCTTGTCTGAGGCTTTGACGGCCGACGGGGAAGGTCTAGATATAGGACCATTCTCTCTCTCCCCCGTCAAGCCGGGCTATTACTTCGTCGACGTTTCGCTGTTCAACGAAAACAATCAGAAGCTTGCCACGGCCAGGGAAAACCTTATTGTGCTCTCTCAGGCTTACAGGGTCGTGCCCTGGGTTTATGCTAAAACCCATCAGCCCTTTCCCAATCCCGGATTCCTTTTCGCTCTCGGTACCGAGTATTTCATGACCAGGCAATACGAGAAAGCCTATGAGCTCGCTAACCGGGGGCTAAAAATCAAAGATGAACCTCAGACCCGGGTCCTTTTGGCCAAAATTCTTTATGCTCTGGGAAGATACGAGGATTCTTTGAACACGGTCAGGCCCATTTATGAAGCGGATAAGTCCCGGGACGCGGCCAAGGTCATTGCCGCCGCCCACTTCGGCCTCAAGGATTGGTCTTCGGCGTTGGCCTATCTGGAACAATTGATGGCCGAGGCAGCCGAAACGAGCGTTTTGAACATGGCCGGGGAGTGCTACTTTAATCTGAATCAGCCCGGCCGGGCGCTCGAGGTTCTTGAAAGGTCACTCCAAATCGACCCCAATCAGCCTGCCGTCAAGGAACTCCTCGAAAAGGTTCCAAAAGAGGTCAAAGAATAGCGGCGTCCTTCGTCACTTGACCTCGAAGTCAACGGTTTTGGTCAACCCATTCCCAGAGACATTGTCTTTGATGCCTATCGCCAAGGTATATTTCCCGGGCTCGAGGTCCCGCTCTTCTTTTTTCTCTTGCTCCTGGGTTTTTATAATGACCGTCTGTTTCATCGGCAGCGGCTGGCTGATGAGGGGCGTGTTATAAGTCTGAGGAGCCCAGCGGATGGCCAATTCTTCGCCCTTCTTGACCTGAAAGTCGATGTCGATCGCGCACTGCTGCTGTTCATTCTGTTGGGCGCCGAGGATATAAAAAAAGATATCGAGGTTTTCCCCGACGGCAAAGACTTTCTCGAGATTGGGCACGATCTTAAGAATTGAGTAGGTGAAATAGCCTTTGTGTACGAGCGTGCGTGTCTCTGGTGCGTCAATCTTGTCGAATGATTTGAGAAAAAATATCGACGTCGTATCGATGGCTTTGCTGAATTGCGAGGCGTCGGGCAGGGTGAACTCGTAGTAAGCGGTCCCGATTTGCTTCAGGTCGAGTGAGGTTACGGCCATGGCCAAAAGATAGCGCCCGGAGGGCAGCGGATAGCCGAAAGTATAGATGTCTTCTTTTTCCGGGTCGAAGCCGGCCTCCTCAACTTGGATGCTCGCCGGAACATAGACTTCCTTAAAGACTTGGGGCTCGGCATTCTCTTCCAGGCGATTGAACTGGAGAAAAACGTTGAATTTGGCTTCGAGCATGCCGACTCCCTGGCCCGGCGGTACTTCGGGCGCAGACTCCGCTTTTTCATCGGGTTTCTCTTTTCCAGGAACGGCTTCGCCCAGTGCCGCATAGTTCAGGGCGCTGTTCTTGATATTCAGAAAAAAGACGGAATGGAAATTCTGTTGGGCGGGAAGGAAGAGGCTGTGGAAAATGGTGATGGGGAAGTCTTGCCGTCCCTGTCTGGAGGCCAGGCCTTCTTGAAGGATCTCCTTAATTTCCTTCGGGATGAAAACCACTTGTTCCTTGCCGGGTTTTTGAGGCTTATCTTTTTGAGCGATTGCCTTCACCGGCAGCAGGGAAAGCATCACAACGCCGGCCAGGAGCACTGGGATGAAAAAATTCCTTGCTTTCATGGTTCCTCCTCAGATATGCAAAGTTCTCACAAAGGCATTTCAAAATTGAGTCGTTAGTATAACAGAAAAACAGACTTTTTCATAGGAGACACGCTCATGGAGAGATCGCCTTTTCATGGCCGGCTTTGGCTCCATGGGCTTAGCGGCGACGGAGCTGGTATCGTCTCACGGCATTCTGATGCTCGGCGAATGTGCGGCTGAAATGATGGCTTCCGTCGTCCTTGGCAACAAAATAAAGATACTTCTCCAGAACCGGAGAGAGAGCGGCATCGATCGCCTCCAGGCCCGGGTTGCAGATGGGGCCGGGGGGCAAGCCGGCATGAAGATATGTGTTGTAAGGCGAATCAAGGGACATGTCTTTTTTCCTGATATTCCCCGTGTATTTTCCCTCTTGCTTAAGGGCGTAAATGATGGTGGGGTCGCAGTCGAGCTTCATGCCCGAGCGCAGGCGGTTATGGAAGACAGCCGAGATGAGCCGTTTTTCTTCGGCCGTGGCCGACTCCTTTTCGACAAGAGAGGCCAAGATAACGATTTCACGGACGTCCATTCCTAACGCTTTTGCCCTTGATTTCCGGGTTTCGTCAAACACTGACCTGAACTGTGAAATCATAGCCTCGGTTGCGTCCTTCGCGGAAATTCCCCGGGCAAAAGAATAGGTCTCGGGGAAAAGATAACCTTCCAGGTTCTTTGCCAGCGGGTCAATCGAACGAATGGAAGCCGTGTCCTGGAACGCGGACTCAAATCCTCTTTCTCCGTCTGAAAGGAGCGGAGCGATAAGCGGCGCGATCTCCTGTCCGGTCAGTCCTTCGGGAACCGTCACTGGGTGGAGATAAACCCTGCCTTTGACCATCATCTCGAGGATCTCTTTTGGCCGGAGCGCCGAAGAGAAAGCGTATTCGCCGGCTTTGATTTTTTGCGGATAGAAAAAAAGGCGATAGCTGATCATGAGAGGAAGCCGGGCCCGGATCAGGCCTCTCTCCTTCAAGGCTTGGGCGGTTGCGCTGATCCCCATCCCTTTTTCAACCTCAAAGAAAACCTTTTCTGGGGAAACATTCCGGGGAGGGGAGAGCCCGACTGCCAGCCAGACAAGGCTAAGGAAAAGGACGATAATCGCGAGGACGAACCCAGTTTTGATGAGCTTAAGGAGCATTGTGTTGGGCGCGCCTGTGATCGAGATAACTCTGAAGAATGAGAACGGCCGAAATCTGGTGTTCGACCCTTTTTTTTTCTTTCCAGTTGATTTTCTGCTCTTGCATGATGCCGAGGGCCTGCTGTGTGGTCAGTCGTTCATCCCATAAGACCACCGGCTGCGCCACCGCCTTTTCCAGCCAGGCAGCGAATTCGCGGGTTTTTTGCGCCCGCGTCCCGGAACTCCCGTCCATTCGCAGAGGAAACCCAACCACAATCTCTCCGACATCGTTTTGGCGGACAAGAGCGACGAAATATTTTTTGTCCTTGGCCTCGCCGGCCAAGCGGTGCTGGCCAAGAGGCTGGGCCGTCAGCCGCAGAGGGTCGCTTAGGGCCAGGCCGATATTCCGGTCGCCGAAATCCAGGCCGAGGATTCTCATCGGGGTAGCCTTTCCAGGCATTTCTTCTTGCGCTGATATCTTTCGAACCCAAGGCGGACCAGCTCTTCGAGCAGGCGGGGGAAGGGAAGTCCGCTTGCTCCCCAGAGCTTGGGATACATGCTGATTTCGGTGAACCCGGGAATCGTGTTGATTTCATTGACATAGATTTTCCCGCTCTTCTCCTCGAGGAAGAAATCCATCCTGGCCATGCCGGAACAACCCACGGCTTTGTAGGCCTCAACGGCAAGCCGCTGGATCATTTTGATCTTCCGGCGCGGGAGGTCGGTAGGGATCCGGAATTGGGTCTTCCCTTCGAGATATTTGTCGCGATAATCATAGAAATCGCGATAGGGGATAACTTCCCCGGGAAGGGACGCCCGCGGTTGCTCATTTCCGATGACACTGCATTCAATTTCCCGGCCGATGATACCCTGCTCGATGAGGATTTTGCGGTCGTAGCGGAACGCTTTGGCAATAGCTTTTGATGACGCCGCATAAGCGCTGACTTTTGAGATACCCACGCTCGACCCGAGGTTGGCCGGCTTGACGAAGAACGGCAGGTGGAATTCCCTTTGGATGAGGGAGAGGATAGAGTTCTTGTTTGTTTTGTATTCGGAATCAACGATGGTTCTGTGCTTCGCCTGGGGCAATTTCTTAGCGGCGAAAAGGGTCTTCATCACTGCTTTGTCCATTCCCGCGGCAGAGGCCAGCACGCCCGCTCCCACGTAAGGGACGTCCGCCATCTCCAATAAACCCTGGATGGTCCCGTCCTCGCCGTAGGGTCCATGCAGGACGGGGAAATAGATATCCGCCCGAATTTTTTGGGGAATGGAGGCCTCCCAGGGGAGGAACGAAAATGACGGCCCTTTAGCCAGATCCTTGGGTGAAAGGAGCGGAGAGTCGACTTTTTTCCATTCTCCTTTTTTGTTGATGTAGATGGTTATGACATCGTATTTTTTTCTATTGAGGTTCTTGTAGATTGCCCGAGCTGAAATCAGAGAAACTTCGTGCTCGGCAGAGCGGCCGCCGAAAAGCAGGGCAATCTTCTTTCTTGTTTTCACAGTTGTTTTAGAGAGGGTATTTTATGAGAACGACGATGGCTTGTCCAATGGATTCAAAGGGATGCCTTGAGGCTCCGGCTCGGGTTGAACTTGACCCTCTTCCTGGCAGGAATGGCGACTTCGGCTCCTGTTTTGGGATTTCTTCCCTTCCGGGCCCTCCTGATCTTGATCTGGAAGCTTCCAAACCCGGAAAATGTCACTTTTTCTCCCCTCTGAAGCAAGCTTCGAATCCCTCCGAGCAGCGAGGAAAAGGCCTTGGCCGCCTGACGGGCCGTGATCCCAGAGTTCTTGGCCATCAGGGAAATGATTTCTTTTTTATTCATTTCAAACCTCCTTCTCCCTGTTGCGACTAAACATATGGCAAGACTGATCTTATGTTAAAAAGAAGACGGCCATCTGTCAAGATGCCCACTTATTTTTGTATTGACAGCCCAAAAACCGCCGTTTATAATGACAGACAAATAAAAAACGAAATTGGACTAAAGGAGCCAAAATGAAAGACCTTACTCTCTTAAAACAGGCTTTCTGCATGGTTTTGGCGTTTTTTGTCCTTTCTGCTTTTTGTGCTTCGGTCTTCGCTCAGACGTCTCTTTCAGATCAAGAAAAAGTCCAGCACCAGATCGAGGCGGCTAAGATCTACCGGGATACTTACCCACTTATTTCTGAAACCGACCTGTATGGTTCCATTTTTGTCTATGAGACCGAGCTTCCCGACCTGAGAATCATCAGTGCCGAGAGAAGCGACGAAAGGATTCTTCTGAACGAAGATGACATCGTTTATATTAACAAGGGGAAAGCGGACGGCCTTGAAATGGGCCAGGTTTTTCTCATCCTCGAGATCCGCGATAAAATCGGCAAGTTCGGCCGCCTAGCCACAAAACGGGGCCGGGCTCATGTGGTCTGCCTTGAAGAGAACCGGGCCGTGGCTCGAGTAGAGAAGACCTGCGGCCGGGTGATGGTCGGGAATTATCTTGTGCCCTTTGAGGAAAAGGAGGGCGTTCTGGGTAAAGATTTGGGGTACGAGGCTTACTGCGCACCAGGTTCCGGCCCCATCGGGAATATTATTTATATTGAGAGAGATTATATCCAAATCGGTTCTGGCGGTTATGCCATTATTGATATTGGAGAGGAGGGCGGAATTCAGGTTGGACAGCAGATGACCATCTTTCGGACAAAAAGAAAGGACCTGCCCACGCAGGGTGTTGGAAACGTTGTTGTCATCGAGACAAAGGCAAAGACGGCGACCATAAAAGTCCTCTCCTGCAGCGACCCTGTCCGGGAAGGGATGTGGGTCCAGGGCTTTCTCATGTCCGAGCGAGAAGAGCCTGAGGAAGTGGCCCCGCCGCCCACAGCCGAAGAACAGCCCGTGGCCGAACAACCGCCCGCCGTCGAGAAGGTCCAGGAACCGGCCGAAAAGACGCTGGAGCAGCTGAACGCAGAACAGCCTCTCCAGGTGATCCATTTTGATTTTGACAAGTATTTCATTCGCGATGATGCTAAGCCCATTCTCGAAGCAAACGCGGCCTGGCTCAAACAGTTCAGCACCGTCAAAGTCCGCATTGAAGGTCATTGCGATGAACGTGGAACTGACGAATATAACCTCGCCTTAGGACAAAAAAGAGCTCAGAGCACTCTGGATTATCTCTTCTCGCTGGGAATTTTTCAAGAAAGGATGGAGATCATCTCCTATGGCGAAAGCCATCCCCTGGACCCCGCGAAAAACGAGGATGCTTGGGCCAAGAATAGAAGAGCTCAGTTTATAATCATCGCCAAATAGCCTTTGACCTGAAATCTTAAGGCGCATCTCTTCTTTGCCTATCTTTCCCGTATCTTCCGTTGTATTGACAGGCAGGGGGCTTTTTGTTAGGTTAAACCAAGAGCCTGGGCGGCTCGCCTATCATTAACGCGGGCGTAGTTCAGGGGTAGAACGTCTGCTTGCCAAGCAGAAGGTCGTGGGTTCAAGTCCCATCGCCCGCTCCAGATTAGCTCCATAAAATAATAAAGACTGATTCGGCGGGCCTGTGTCCTACCCTTTAATCTCCGGAAGCTTGGATACGCCGTTGTTCTTGGCATCGGCCAGCATGATCTTCTTGAGTTCTTTGAGGACGCTCTCTTCTGGGAGCGGCGCCGGCTTGGTCTTGAGGAGCCGGTCCACTTCTTCTGCGGCTCTATCTGCCATACTTTTTCTTCCGAGAGAAACCCAGTAATCATAGGTGTCTCTGTCGCTGATCTTCGGGAAGGTGTGTTCCTGGCGGTACCACTTCTTCGTGTGCGGCAGGGAGAGGAATTGCATCTTCGGAGTGAACCTCTCGAAAAGGTGAGTGGCAATAGGCTCGTCCCGCTGGGCAATCCCCTGGATCAGCCGGTAGGCCATCCCGCAGATTTCGTTGTCGATGACCAGCTTTTCCAGGCTTTGGCAGCTCTCAAAATCCATCATCCCTGGCCCCGAGATCACATTGACGCCCGCAAGTGCACCGAGGACAGCTCCCAATCCCGTCTCCACGCCCGCCTGACTGTCGTTGACCTTGGCATCGCTCAGTCCCATGTAGGCGTGGGTCGGGAGGCGAAGGTGTTTGCCGATCTGGGTGTAGGCGGCATCGATCATCATCGTCTCGATGGCGCCCATCGGGGTTGTCCCTTTCCTCAGGTCGAAACTCGAGGGGGAGCCGCCGAAAATGACCGGGGCACCTTTCTTGGCCAGTTGACAGATGACGAGGCCGCAAAGGTTTTCGGCCACGTGCTGGACCAGCGTTCCGGCAATCGTCACCGGCGAGGTGGCTCCCGTCATGCCCATGGAAATGAGCTCAGAGGGAATTCCCGCCCTGGCGCTGTCAATCAGGCTTTGGGTCGTGAGATTACTCCATTTGAGGGGAGGAGATGGACAGGCGTCAAAAATGGCCAGGGGTTTGGCCGCCAGGTTCTTTTCGCTTCCCCTCACCGCCATGAGCATGTCGTGCATCGGTTTGAATCCCGCCACTCGAAAGGTCCCCGTGACTATCGGCTTGGACGAGAACATAAGCCCCAGATAGAGGCGGTAGCTATCGGCGATGATCTCCGGGACGTCGCTGCTGATGAGGCCTGTGCTTTGAAAATGGATGTTATCCAGGCAGTCCGTGAGACAGGCAAACCGGACGACATCATCCGTATTGGCCCGTCTTTGTTCTTTAGTGTTCTGGTCCAGGATTGTCACGGCGGCTGACCCGGGATTAAAATGGACTTCATCCCCTCCGACCACGAACTCTTTTTCACCCGACCGGTCGTACAGTTTTATCACCGCGGGCGTTGTGGACAGAGAATCCTCGACGAGTTTGGGCGTGATATGGACTCTCTGGCTGGAGTCATCGACTTTCATCCTGGCATTTTTAAACAGCCGGACGGCCTCTTGATTTTCGACAAAGACACCTTGCTTTTCGAGAACGATCAGAGCTTCAGCGATGATCTTTTTGATGAGCGCCGGGCTCAGGAATTCCAACTTTGGTCTTTTCGTCGGTATCATGGTTTTCCCTCTTTACTTTTTGAGCAGGTGTTTGGCGGCGTCCACTGCCGTCAGGGCATTCTCGGCGTAGCCGTGCGCGCCGATGCTGTCGGCCCAGGCCTGGTTCACCGGCGCTCCTCCGACCATGACCTTGAACCAGTTATAGAGCTTCCGTTCCTTGAGCAGTTCGATCAGCTTTTTTTGGCCCATCATCGTGGTTGTCAGCAAAGCGGAAAGACAGATCAAGTCGGCCTGTTCCTTTTCGGCTGTGGCGATGAATTTTTCCAGCTTCACATCTGCGCCCAAATCGATGACATCAAACCCGTTGGCCGAAAGAATTGAAGAGACCAGGTTCTTGCCGATATCGTGGATATCGCCTTCGACCGTGCCGATGACGACTTTTCCCAAGGATTTCACGGCGATGTGGGCCTTTTTCAATTCCGGTTGGAGCACCTCCATCGCCGCCTTCATGCACTCTCCGCTTGTGATGAGCTCGGGAAGAAAATACTCGCCTTGTTCCCAAAGCTGTCCAACCTTTTTGATGCCTGGGATATAACCGTTCTCAATGACGTCGTTCAGGTCCAGCCCTTTTTTAACAGCCTCTTTGGCCAGAGACACGGCCTGCTCCTTATCTCCGTCGATCACGGCCTTGGCCATTTTGGAAAGCAAGTCTTCTTTGTTCATGATTCTCCTTTCTTGTATCTTTATGAGGCTAACTCGGCCTGATAATTTCCGCCATTCTCTTGATATAGTCCGGGTTTGTGCCGCAGCATCCACCGACCAAGTTAGCTCCGTTCTTGATCATCTGAGGAATGAAGTGAACATAGTTTTCAAGCCCCTGGGAATACGTGACTTCGCCTTCACTGGACAGCGACGGCTTGCCCGCATTGGCCTGAGCAATGAGGGGGAGGGCGGTGAGTTCTCTCATAATCCTGACCAGTTCGGTCATCTCTTCGCTATTCAGGGTGCAGTTTGACCCGACTACGGGAACTCCCTGGCTCTCGAGTTCTCTGAGGCACTGGGAGACGCTGTTGCCCATCAAAGTAAAGAACCCTCTGGGAGTGCGGTTAAAGGTCATGGTGACGAATACGGGCAAGGAAGTCACTTTTCTTGCCCCCCTCAAGGCGCAGAGGGCCTCTTTGAGGTCATACTGCGTCTCGATGAGCAAAAAATCCACTTTGCCGTCACTCAGTCCCCGGGCCTGTTCGGCGAAAGCATCTTCGAAT
>Ga0129297_10000545_pt1 | contig 18146 bp, 12 predicted proteins | sample I18A1metaG_FD_94708 | JGI IMG/M metagenome (GOLD analysis project Ga0129297, IMG submission 94708) | Lake sediment bacterial and archeal communities from Gulf of Boni, Indonesia to study Microbial Dark Matter (Phase II) - ​I18A1 metaG | ecosystem: Environmental > Aquatic > Freshwater > Lake >... | reverse complement strand
GAAATAGTTAAACCGGTTACCACGCTTCATTCAGGACCCGTGGGGGGATTTGCTGGAGTTGAGTTTATGAAGAATCTGTACGGGTTTGACAACGCCGTTGGTGCCGATATGGGGGGGACGAGTTTCGACATTTGTGTTTCACCCAAGGGAAGAAGTGAGTATTTAAGAGAGCCCATCGTTGGGAGATGGGAGATAAGCAATCCGATGCGCGACATTACCACGATCGGTGCCGGAGGTGGCACGATAGCTCGTGTGGAGAAGATTGGGGATCTTTTAATTGTGGGTCCCGAAAGTGCTGGGGCAGATCCAGGACCAGTATGCTATGGTCGGGAGGGTAGAGCACCTACCATTACCGATGCCGATGTGGTTATGAATAGAATCGACCCCGACTATTTCCTGGGAGGAAGGTTTAAGCTTGATCGAGAGAAGGCACTTAGAGCGATTAAGGAGCAAATAGCTGACCCGCTGAAAATGGATGTCATGGCCGCTGCAGAAGGAATGTGTAAAGTTCTTGATGCAAACATGGGGGCTACCTTACGTTCTGCCTTGGCCATTAAGGGAGCCGACGTATCACAATATGCTTTGTTTGTATATGGCGGTGCTGGAGCGACTCACTGTGCTGGGTTCACAGCGGGATTGAATTTTAAAGAAATTATTATCCCTCCGTTTTCTGCGGTGTTCTGTGCTTTCGGCGCGGCAACTGCTGATATCATGCACCGATACGAAGCGTCACCCTTCGTTTCTATCAGAGGCATGCCCTATGAGCATACGACTCTGCGATTTCGCTTCGATGAAATAAAGTCGTTAGATGATTTGCGCCACGAAGGCGTAGACAGATTTAATCGGATTTTCGAAGAGCTTGAAACAAGGGCGAGAGCGGATATGCATGCCGAAGGACTAAGGGAGGAAGGAGTGAGGTTTCATTATGAGATGCTGGCCAGATACGGTGGTCAACTATGGGAATTAAGAGTTAGGATTCCGGTCAGTCGGATTCACTCTCTCCAGGATTTAGAAGCAATTGCAAAGTCCTTTGAAGAGCGGTATTACGACGAGTACGGTCTCCAGGCCATGGCACCCAGAGGAGGGATCCAGATCATAACGATAGCCGTAGAACTACTTGGGAATACGCCGAAGCCCATCTTCATCGAACAGGTGGATGGCGGTAAAAATCCAGAAAAAGCATTAAAGGGAGAGAGAGAGGTATATCTCGACGGAGGCTTCAAGGGATGTAAAATATACACCATGCGCAACCTATTGCCGGGCAATATAGTTCCCGGCCCATCCATCATCGAGGGAATCGATACTACAGTGGTCATTCCCGGAGACAGGGAGGTCGTGGTGGACAAGTACCGAAATATATTTATGCGGTTTAGATAAAGCGGCGTCGAAAAAATATTGGGAGGAGCGAAATGGTATTAGATCCAGTAAAGTATGAGACATTCTACAATAAGTTAGACAAGATATTGAACGAAGGAAAGGAAGTGGTGAGGTATCTTTCCAGTGGAGTGATTACTCGGGAAGCGGGTGAGGTGCAGGAAGCGATCTATTTACCCAACGGCGAAGCTGCCCTCATTGCCCCCGGAATACTCATGCATATTATGAATGTCACCCGGGTCATCAGGTACATGAATGCCGAGAGATATACTGAGGACATAGGAATTTATGAGGGCGATGAGTTCATCAATAATGACGCCTATATCGGTGGTATGCATAATCCGGATACCGCATGTATTGCTCCAATATTCCATGAAGGCAAGCACATTGCTTATGTTGCCGCAATCTCGCATACCACAGAAATCGGCGCTATTGAGATGGGAGGTATGAGTCCCATGGCAACGGAGGCTATTCACGACGGTCTCCATTTACCAGCAACAAAACTGATTGAGCGAGGAAAGATGCGGCGAGACATACTTAATCTGATATTGCGAGCGGTAAGGGACCCCACTTCCGTTGAATTAGACATTCGAGCCAGGGTGGCTGGTAATGAAAGAACCAAAAGGCGCATAAAAGAATTAATAGACGAGTTTGGATTGGCCTTTTTTGAGGAGGGATTAAAAAAATTACTGGATGATGCCGAAGCCTTTACTCGGGCAAGAATTAAGACTTTAAGACCCGGAATATACCGGGCCAGAGCGTATGATGAGAACTGCGGCATCGGGGAACAATTAGCTATGATGGAGGTGGAGATAGAAGTTACCGGGGCTGGAGACTTGATCGTCCGAGTACCTATTGTATCCCCGGAAAATCCGAGTTTCAATAATGCATATCTTCCCGCAGTTGAAGCGAGCATCTTTTATATCATGTTGGAACTACTCCTGTATGACTGCCGTTGGAACTCTGGACTGGGTCGAACCATAAGGATTGAGGGTGTACCCGAGAACTCAAGACTGAATGCCAACCCTAATGCCTCCGTTGGCTATGCTACTATCGGTATCAGTAGCGTTTTCGCTGACGCCTTTACCGTTGCCCTGAGCCGGGCACTTTATGCCGCCGGGAGGTATGAAGATGTGATGGGGCCGTCGACCTGCTCAAATTCTACCGTCGCCGGAGGAACAAGCCAGTATGGAAATATAGCGGTACATATTATCACCTCTTCAGGAACCCCGCGTGCCGGTGGGGCACGAGTAGATAAGGATGGGATAGATAGCTCGGTTACCATGTATAATCCTTGGACATACATCAGTGATGTGGAATCTGAGGAGACATTATTGCCAATTATGCATTTTGCCAGGACACACCGGCCAGATTCAGGTGGGTTCGGTAAATTCAGAGGCGGTATTGGCACAGAAAATGTCACTATGATTTACAATTCCAATGATATCACCATTAACCACCAAGGCGTTGGAAAAAGGATACCGGAGAATCAAGGGTTATTTGGTGGTTATCCAGGGAGTTCCTCCTTTTTTGATTGGATGGTAGATACCAATGTCTCTGAAGTAATTGCCAATAAAACTGCGATACCCGTTGCAGGGAAAAGGCTCACCGATTTCTTAAAAGGGGACTACAGAACAGGACCGGTGTGTATGACAAGTGGTAGTAGAAAACTGAGAACCGGCGACATCACCCATTCTTCCACCAATGGGGGTGGTGGGGGCTTAGGGGATCCAATAGAGAGAGACCCGGCGTTAATTGTGAAAGACATTGTGAATAAGGCAGCGACTTTGGAGGTAGCACAAAAGGTCTACGCCGTGGCTATTCATTCGGAAACACTTGAAATTGATTATGGAAAAACCGAAACGTTGAGGGCTGAACGCAGAAAGGAAAGGCTGAAGCAAGGTGTACCCGGAATAAAGTACGTAGAACAATTAGTCAAGGTGAGAGAGGAGAGAGGGCTACCTGAGAATCCATTGGGCCTTCTTGATGAGACACGAAATTTCTGTCCCTCCTTTGAAAAGGAGTTGGCTAAAGAAAAAGAAATTGCAGCCAAGGGCTTGAAACCTGTCGGGATAGTGAAACCCCATGAGAGACTTTTTAGTCTTACTCCCTACGTCGATATAGTGATCGATGAGAAAGGCCGTAAATTGTCGATCTGCAGTCAGTGTGGGTTTGCTTACTGTGAAGCTCACGATAACTTCAAGCTTTACTGCCTGATCTATGAAAGGGATCCTTCCCATTTCCACCCAGGAAGGCTCGCTTATGACAAAGAATGGTGTGTATTCCGAGAATTTTATTGCCCATCTTGTGCTTCGCAAATAGAGGTTGAAGCAGTTGCTCCGGGAACTCCTATCCTGAACGATTACGAACTAAAGTTTTAACTTATATGTTCAAACCATTATCTCAGGAGAAGGGAAAGGATGAAAATGAAAGAGCTTCGACATGCTGAAAAATTGATTATCACAGTAGCTCCTACGGGCGGTTTGCATGGCAAAGAAGTGCACCCGAAGCTTCCGGAGCAGCCTGATGAGATTGCTGAGGCAGTCTATGAGAGTTGGAATGAGGGTGCAGCCATCGCACATATCCATGCAAGAACTCGAGATGGAGGAAAACCTACGAACGATCCGGACATATTGCGTGATATTGACAGAAGAATAAGGGAGAAGAATTGTGACGTAATTATTCTACATAGTACGGCTGCTGATTTTATTCCACACTTACCGGAGGATAAAAGGATTAAAGCTATAGAAATGGATCCCGAGATGGCATCGTTGAGTGTGACCTGGCCACGGGTTGCACCGATTGGAAGAGAGGAAAAGGTTGTTATGATATCTATGGAGGAGATAGAATATAGTGCTAAAACGATGTTGGATCGGGGAATAAAGCCTGAATTTGAAGTGTATAGCCCAGTCGTGATGGAAGATATTTACAAAATGATATCTAAGGGTATTGTGAAGAAACCATGCTGGATCAACTTTGTCTTTGGGATGCGCCGTGCCAACCGAGGGTATATGAATTTTTCCCCTCAGATGCTGATGCATTTGATAGACTTGCTCCCTCCGGACTCTTTATGTAATGTGATGGGAGTAGGGAGTCAGGAGTTGCCAGCCACTGCGCTATCCATTCTACTGGGTGGCCACGTCCGTGTTGGTTTTGAAGATAATATTTATTACCGGAAAGGCGAGTTGGCTGAAAGTAATGCCCAATTAGTAGCAAGAATAGCACGTATTGGAAGGGAACTCGGTTGCCAGATTGCAACACCCCCGGAGGCGAGAGATATATTAGAAATTCCCCCATTGCTGAAGTAGCGTATAGGTGTATAGCAAATTAGTAATCAAGAAAGAAATTCAAGTTTTCAGGGAATGGTTCTTCCTCTGGCGGGACAACCCAATGAGATTAATGAAGTAAGGGAAGGACTAACCCAGTTCTTCTTGGTCCGAAAATGTCTTGAACGAGGGGGCACCGTACCATACAATATTAAGCTAATTTATTGGTGGGCGTAGGTAAATGGGAGTAATATCTATAGGCAGATGGCAAGAAAACAATTTAGAACGAAAGGAGGAAAAAAATGAAGACGACACGAAAGAGGTTATTTTGGGTTATGGGAGTGGTGGTTACTATAACACTGGTACTTTCAGTATTCATCTCTGCCCCTGTTTATGCTGAGGCTATTAAGATAGGCGTTTTGTTTTCTACCACAGGGCCTTTTGCTGGCTTTGGGAAGCCGGGTCAAAGAGGAGCTTTGTTGGCTCTGGAACAGGCAAATGCTGCTGGCGGCATAAAAGGTCAGCCCCTAGAGATCATAGTCTACGATGCTGAATCAAATGCAGATCAGGCGAGTAGACAAACTAAGAAGTTGATTGTGAGAGATAAAGTCACTGCGATCATAGGGCCAGAATCTTGGCGGCCGGCCGCCCTCATGCATGCCTTAGCTATAGAACATAAAGTACCCATTTTTACTGACTTGGCCTCACCCGGAACATATCCAGCTGAGCAAGTCTCTTGGACCTTCGAAATCCAGGGTGGTGCCGATACCAATTTGTTGGGAACCCTTTATTACTTCAAATCAATAGGTGTTAAAAGACTTGTCTTTTTTGGGACCGCTGACCCCCTTGGAGAAAAGCTCATAAAAGACATTAACACGGAAGCGTCCAAATTGGGTATGACTTTAGTAGGGGTTCAATTGGCGCCTCAGACATCGACGGATGTAACCGCTCAAATGGCAGTCCTGAAGGAGAAAAACCCTAACGCTTTGGTTGTGTTAGGGGGTGGGCCATTCGGTAACATAGCTATGAATAATGCCTTTCAGGTTGGGATGAATATCCCTGTCAATTACATTGGAGCTAATATCATCCCGGCTTATTTGGAAGGGTTAGGTTCGGGGGCCGCAAAAAACCAGCGGTCTGCCGTACATAAAGCTGTCGCCTATTATGACCTGGATGAGACAGATCCCGCAAAGCCCACAATAACTGCTGTCGCCAACGCGTATCGGGCAAAATATGGAGAGGAGATCAATTGGGCCTCTGCTTGCGCTTATGATGGCGGGAGAATGATAGTTGAGGCTTTGAAGGCTGTGGGTCCAGACCCTCAAGGCATAAAGAAGTACTGCGATAATTTGAAGAATTGGGAAGCGCCAGGTACAGGTAGGCATATGACCATGCTGCCAGAATATCATTATATCCAGCACGACATTAGAGATCTGATTATCGTTAGATGGGATGTGGGAGAAAAAAGATTCAGAAAGGTGGCCAACGTTCGCGACGCTCTAAAATAGCGCTCGCTCACTTGAGGTTGACGTCCTAATGTCTTGTAACTTGAATCACTTAATATATTCCTGGATAAACCTTCTGATGGGGAGTAAACAATGACACTATTCCTTCAAGTGCTTTTCAGTGGTTTAACAACAGGAAGCATTTACTCCTTAGTTGCACTCGGATTTACCGTTATTTATATGGCGAGTAGGGTGTTAAATATAGCCCAGGGTGAATTTCTCATGATAGGAGGATTGACCTTCTATTCGTTGCTAACAATCTCTTGGTTACCTATGCCCGCGATTTTTCTTGCCTCGGTTGGAGTGGTCATCCTTGTCAGCATCCTCTTCAACAAGATTGTCATTGATCCTTTTGTATCCGTCGATGTATCAAGGGAAGTCCCAATTATGAGGTTCCTTCTTATTACTATAGCGGTTTCCTATATTCTCCAGGGAGGGGGGTTCATCCTATGGGGTTCGGAACCTCACAGTGTTCCCCATTTCTCAAGTGATACCCCCCTATTTTTTTTCGGCGCATCCATACTGCCTCAAACATTATGGATTCTAGGAGTTACTCTTATCCTTCTAATCCTTTTGTTTACCTTCTTTAAATACTCTCTCCTAGGCAAAGCAATGAAGGCTTGCTCTGAAAATCGAGCAACCGCCAGCTTATTAGGAATTAACGTACGTTCTATTGTGCTCCTTGCTTTTATTCTCAGCGGCTCGATAGGAGCTATCGCCGGAATGTTAATAACCCCTATTACTACAATGGCCTACGCTGGCGGTGTCATGCTAATGATCAAGGGAATTATTGGAGCCAAATTAGGCGGCCTTGGAACTGTGGCAGGGGCAGTTTTGGGAGGCCTTGCCGTCGGTTTAATAGAAGCGATGGTGTCAATTATTCCTCTTGGGATGCATGGGGGGTTAATGCGAGAGATCTGTGCCCTTATTATCCTGCTTGGAATCCTTGCTATCAAACCCACAGGTTTACTCGGAGGTGCTGCTGGTGAGGTTTTGGAATAGAAGATTTGAGTCCAGGAATTTTGGGGTAGGTGTTCTTGGACTCTTAGCATTAATCGTCACCATATCCCTGAGCAGAAGTTACTATATTGATATTTTCATCACCATGGGCATTTTTTTCATCATGCTTATGGGATTAGACCTGTTCATAGGTTACAGCGGCCAGTTATCTCTCGGCCATAATGGATTTTTTGCCCTTGGAGCTTATGCTTCGGCTATGCTCACCGTCAAAATGGGCTCCTCGCCTTGGTTGGCTATGATCACTGGGATCATAGCAAGCTCATTCGTTGGCTTGATCTTAACGGCTCCGTTCATCAGATTAAAAGGGTTCTACCTTGCCTTAGTGACGATGGCCTTTGGCTTGATTATTCATGGCATGACTCTCGCTCTCCCCGATATCACCTCGGGGGCCGCAGGAATTTCAGGAGTTCCTAAGCTTCGTTTAGGGGGCATTCCGTTAAATACTGATTTCAGATATTGCCTTTTTGTGTGGGCTTTAGTTATTCCTATCTTCTGGCTTTGTCTGAATATCATTCATTCCCGAATCGGACGAGTTTTCCGTGCCATTAGAGATGACGAGTTAGCTGGCCAGACGACTGGCATTGATACTACCAAATACAAAGCAATGGTGTTTCTGCTGAGCGCGGTATTGGCGTCAATTTCTGGCTCGCTGTACACACACTACTATGGTTCTATAACGCCTGACGGTGTATCTATATTTCTCATGTTTGAACTCATATTAATGCTTTTCATTGGGGGCCGAGAAACCATATGGGGTGGACTCTTAGGGGTTGCCTTAATAAAAGGACTCCCTGAGATTTTCGTAGGATTAAGAGATTATAAGACATTAGCCTACGGTTTTGTTTTTATTTTGGTAATCGTCTTTATGCCGGGAGGAATTGCCGGATGGTTCACTAAATTAGCAAAGAAATTGGAAGCTAAACTTTTTAAATCTTCCACCTCTGCCTCCGAGACTCCCTCCACAGTAATAAAGTTACACAAACAAGCTGACATGGGCAGTATATCATCTGCACCGATTCTGGAAGTTAGCAAATTAAAGAAATCATTTGGAGGACTCCTGGCTGTTAATAATTTGGACTTTACAGTGGACCGAGGGGAGATTAAGAGTGTGGTCGGTCCTAATGGTGCCGGTAAGACTACGGTCTTTAACGTGATTAATGGTATTCTTGCTGCTGACGAAGGGAGTATCAAATTTGAAGGTAATGAAATCATCGGTCTCAAACCGATGCAGGTTGCCTCACTCGGCATTGGACGGACTTTTCAAACTCCACGTCTCTTCGGCCATATGACTGCTCTCGAAAACGTAATGCTTGGTCGCCACAAAATGACTAAGGCAGGAATTTTGGAAGCAGCCTTTTCCTTGCCTGCTTCCAACTCTGAAGAGAATCTTATTCGCCAGAATTCTGTTGACATGCTCACTTTTGTATCTTTGGGTAATAAAGCCCACTTACTCGCGGGCTCCTTGCCCTTTGGAGAAAAGAGACTACTGGAGGTCGCACGGGCTCTTGCTCTTGAGCCGAAATTACTCCTTCTTGATGAACCAGCCTCTGGTCTGAATGATGTGGAGAAAGAAATATTTTCGAAAATGATATCAGAAGTAAAAAGGCTTGGTATCAGTATTTTGTTAGTTGAGCACGACATGAATTTTGTTATGAGGATGTCAGATAAAATCGTAGTGATGGATTACGGAGCAAAAATTGCTGAAGGGGTTCCTTCAGAGATTCAAAGCAACCAGAAAGTAATTGATGTCTACCTCGGGTCACTTGGTAAAATCATAGAGGCATAAAACCGGTATGAAGAGCGAAAGGGAGCTCATCCTAAACATAGATGATCTCTGGACAGGCTATGGCGGTGTAACTGCTGTCAAAGGCGTTTCTATCAACGTTGGAAAGAGCGATGCCGTATGTATTATTGGAGCCAACGGCGCAGGTAAATCGAGCCTATTAGAGTGTGCAGCAGGGATACTCCCCATCCAAAAAGGAAAAGTTTTCCTCGGTAGCGAAGATATTACGCATATGGCCCCTTACCTTCGAGCTTGCAGGGGACTTTACCTACTTCGTGAAAGAGCTCAGATTTTAGCCACGTTGCCGGTGATGGATAACCTGAAACTGGTGGCTTTTGCTTCATTAAAAAGAAGGGGGAAAGAGGAATTCAATAAGGATATCGTGAGGGTCTTCGATATCTTCCCTCGGCTAAAGGGCAAAGAGAACAGAGTGGCCGGTACTCTTAGCGGCGGGGAACAAAGGATGCTGGCCTTAGGGCAAGCGTTTGTAGCCAATCCGAAGATCATGTTGTTGGACGAACCTTTTTTAGGTTTGGCACCTCTTCTCATAGAGCATCTATTGGAGGTCATCCAAAATTTTAGGGAAGAGATGGTTTTTGAAGAAAAGGTTTCTATCCTGCTCGTAGAGCAAAATGCATCTATCGCGCTTAAATTGGCCAACCGAGGTTACGTGATGGAAACGGGTAGGATAATTCTTGAAGGACCATGTGAGATGATATCTAAGAATGAGAAGATCAAAGCCGCTTATCTTGGCTCTACCCTTTCCTTAAAGGAAAGGAAATAGTCCAGACGGATGATGCAAAGGCCCCGGCGAAGAGAGGATGGTAAGAGAAATGATTGTGATGAGAGTTTTGGCTGGCATAAGGGTTCTTGATTTATCTCGTTTTCAATCCGGTCCAGTGTGCGGTATGCTTCTCGGAGATATGGGTGCTGAGGTGATCCGGATTGAAGAGCCAGAGGGGGCACCCGACCGATCCTGGGGATTGCTCGGGCCTGATGGTGAGACCCTTTCTTACAAGATCGTTGGACGAAACAGAAAGGGGATCACTTTACGTCTCAATAAGCCCGAAGGCCAAAAAATATTTGATGAGTTGGTCAAAAAGTCCGATGTGGTTCTTCATAATTTTACCCCAGGTACCACCATTGCAAATGGACTTTCCTACGAGCGGCTTAGAGAGATTAATCCCTCCATTATTGTAGCTGCCATATCGGGTTTTGGACAGAATGGGCCGGATGCAAGACAGGTTTGTTTCGACCACATTGCCCAGGCAAGGTCAGGGGGAATGATATTAACGGGATTTCCAGGCGACCCACCTCTTAAAACAACGATTACTTATAATGATATCGGAGCAGGGACATACGCTGCTCTGGGCATCATGATGGCTCTTTACCATAGAGAAAGGACAGGGAAAGGGCAATTCATCGATGTCTCATTGCTGGATGTGGCCTTTTTCGCCACCCAGTGCATGGGGTCTCTCCTACTCTACAAAATATATGGAGAAATTCGTAGACAGGTTGGTAATCGCGGCTTTCACTCCTACCTGGGTTGCTTCAAAGCCAAGGATGGATGGGTTTTCCTCAGCGGAACTACCAATCCTATCTGGAAAAGGTTATGTCGAGCCATAGAACGTGAGGACATGGCAAAGGACCCTAAGTTTAATCAGAATGATATGGTCCGCTTCGATCAGGCTGATCTCATTGACCAAGTCATTAAAGAATGGGTAGCTGAGAGGACTGTTGCTGAAGTGATCAGCGTGCTTCAAGCAGCACGTGTGCCCTGCGGAGTGGTCAATACGATAGACAAGTTAGAGAACGATCCGCAGGTCGCAGCCCGGGACATGATATTAAACATTGATTATCCAGGGTTGGGCAATATTCCGTTACCTGGCATCCCTGTAAAGCTCTCACTGACACCCGGCAGCATCAGTTCCCGTGCCCCCAAAATCGGAGAACATAATAAAGAGATTTATTGTGGACTATTGGGTCTTAGCCAGAAGGAATTAAATAAGCTGAAAGAAAAAGAGATCGTATAAAAAAGACCAAGCGACCTCGGCACATCATCTTTGATAAAGTCCTAAGAAATCCTATCCAGAACCAAGAGGACCACGGGTTCTACTCGTGGGTGAATTGGTCCTCTGGTGCGGGACATTCGCCCTTTGTGGGGCGTCTCTTGGGAACCACGAGCTTTGGCCGAGGGGCTCCATAGGTAAATAAAAAATGATCATGAGGCAGAAATATCGCGAAATGATGTGATAGAGAAGAAGAGTATGAAACCGGCCCGATTTACAGAGGCGATGATCACAGAGTATGTAAAGAGGGGATACTGGGATACCAGCGTGATATCTGATTTTTGGGATCGGAATGCAATTCTTTATACTCATAAGGAAGCCATTGTCGAGGAGAACGCAAGGCTTACATGGTATCAGGCGAAACAGCAAATAGATAGGATCGCTCTTAGTTTACTGGAGCTTGGCATCAAAAGGGACGAGAAGATTGCTGTACAATTGTATAATTGTGCAGAGCTCTTCACATTTCGACTTGCCTGTGAGAAGGCTGGGATTATCGCCGTAACACTACTTCATAATTTCCGTCACGCTGAGGTATTATCCATTCTCAGACATACCGAGGCCATCGGAATAGTTATTCCTCTGGAATTTCGAAAATTTAACCACTTCAAAATGATCCAGGAAATTCGCACTGATCTACCTTCGCTAAAATATATTTTTGTTATAGGGGACGATGTTCCTGAAGGAGCTATTTCAGTTAAAGAAATGGCAGAGCGGCCGCTTGAGGAGAAATACCCTCCGGATTACCTTCAGAAGACAAAGTTTAGCCCCTTTGAGACCTTTCAAATAGCCACAACAACCGGCACTACGGGTATGCCGAAGTGTGTTGAATTTACTTCATGCGTTCGTCAGTCCACGGGGAGGGTCATCGCTAAAAGGCTGAAGATGACGAGAGAAGATGTGGTGGGAGCTTTTGCTCCCGTGATAGCTGGAGGCTGTTTTAACGAGGCCTATCGGGCTGCGCCGATGGTAGGAGCCAAGATTGTCCTGGCCAAATACTTCACCCCTGAAGAAATCATTCCGCTTATTGAAAAGGAAAAAGTGACCATTATCGCAAGCATCTCAACAATTCTCATAAGAATTCTGGATTATCCCGAATTCGAGAAATATGATTTGAGTTCAATCCGAATTGTGAAGCATGGTGGAGCACCACTTCCCTATGATCAAGGCCTGAAGGTTTGGAAAAAATTCAACCGTCCTGTGGTTCCTGCGTATGGTGGATTGGATGTAGGTACGATAAGCTCATCATTTGCCCATTATCCAATAGAAACGCTTCTCAATACCGTGGGTAACCCTCTTGATGGAATTGAAATCAAATTGGTTGATGAAAACAATCAAGAGGTTTCTATCGGGGGAATCGGAGAGGTGGTGGTGAGAGGTCCCCACTGTCAGCCAGGTTACTACGGAGACCCTCAAGCGACTCAAGAGGCATGGCAAGACGGCTGGTTCCACACTGGTGATCTCGCCAGTTTCGATGCAGAAGGAAGACTTACTATCAGGGGCAGGTGTAAAGATATCATTATCCGGGGGGGACAGAATATCTATCCCTTGGAAATCGAAAACATGCTCCTCAGACACCCGAAGGTACTCAAGGCTGCGGTGATCGGAATGTCCGACGTTGAAATGGGGGAGAAGGTTTGCGCTTATGTCGTTCCAAAATCAGGAGAGGAATTCAGCTTTTCGGAGATGGTCCAATTTATGAAGGATCAAGGGATCGCTCTTTTCAAGATTCCAGAGAGGCTCGAACTCGTAAAGGACTTGCCCCTTTCAGGAGGCATAAAGGTGGATAAGAAACAGCTCATGCAAGACATAAAGATGAGACTCAAGCGAGAAGGCGTTATTTAAATATTCAAAGATAAAATATATCGCCTAAATATGGGAGGAAATATATGTCAGGTATCATTTCTTATGGTGCCTATATTCCCCTATGGAGGTTACAGCGGAGTGAAATTGCTACTGCTCTTCGCGGGGAGAAGGCTATTGCCAGTTTTGATGAAGACTCTATCACTATGGGAGTGGCAGCGGCTATTGATTGTTTCAGTCACCTTGAACGGAAGTCAATCGATGGGTTGATTTTCGCCTCAACGACTTCGCCCTATTCAGAAAAGCAAGCTGCATCGATATTGGTGAATGCACTGGATCTGAGGAGAGATGTCTTTACGGCTGATGCTCTTGGGTGTCTTAGAGGAGGGACCATTGCAATGCGTATTGCCTCGGATATGGTGACAGCAGGGTCAGCCAAACAGGTTTTGGTCACAGCTGCTGACTGCCGATTAGGGGCCCCTGAGTCAAGTCTTGAACAAGATTTAGGCGATGGGGCAGCGGCCATTCTATTTGGAGATTCAGCAGAAGTCATAGCTACTGTGGAAGGCAGTTATTCAATAACTAATGAAATGATGGATGTCTGGAGATTGGCTGGTGAAACCTTTGTCAATATGGAAGAAGGTCGATTTATTGAGGAGGAGGGATATCTAAAGATTGTTGAGGAGGCGGTTTCAGGACTGATGAGCAAGTATCGCTTGACATCGAAGGACTTTACTAAAGCTCTTTTTTACGCCCCTAACCCAAGGAGCTATCGTGCGCTTGCACCCAGATTGGGATTTAACAACCATCAGCTACAGGATCCGATGTTTGAAAGCATTGGCAGTACTGGCACTGCATACCCGCTCATGATGCTCATCTCAGCCTTGGAGGAGGCAAAGCCTGGCGACCGTATTCTTTTAGCGAGCTACGGTGATGGGAGTGATGCAATTATTTTAGAGACAACGGAGTATATCAATAAGAGAAGACCGCGAATGAAGCCATATATAAAATCTAAGAAGGTTATGGCTGACTATTACAAGTATTTGAAGTGGCGGAGGATCTTGCCGGTGGATAAGGGGTCTGGTGCGCATATACCTAAGCCTTCTCTAAAAGAGATGATGAGGCGGCAAGAAGAGGTTCTTAGAATGTATGGAAGCAAGTGCAGAGTTTGTGGAACGGTTCAGTATCCTCCGCAAAGGGTATGTACTGAGTGCCAGGCTAAAGATCAGTCTGATAAAATCCGTTTATCGGATAAAAAGGCGGAGATTTATAGTTGGACGGTCGATTACGGGGCGGGTGGTCCTGAGCCCCCCATTGTTGCCTTTGTTAATTTAGAAGGTGGGGGGAGGGTATTTTGTATACTCACTGACGCATCTTTTGATGATGTTAGAATAGGTATGCCTGTGGAGTTCACCCTCAGGAAAGGTTATGGGGACGTCCTTCCTGAGTATATTTGGAAAACGCGTCCGATTAGGATAAACGGGTGAGAAAGGAGAAAGGGAGTGGAAGGCATAAAAGATAAAATAGCCATCATTGGAATGGGTTGTAGCAAGTTTGGGGAGCTTTGGGATAAAGGGGAAGAGGATCTATTGGTCGAAGCGGTTTATGAAGCCTATGAGGATGCAGGAGTAGAGCCTAAGGAGATACAAGCTGCATGGCTCGGGAATGTTCGAACAGCCCTGCGGGGGTCTGCATTAGCTATCCCTCTGAAACTGGAGTACATTCCAATTTCGAGAGTTGAAAACCAGTGTTGTTCCGGTACGGATGCGTTTAGGAATGCCTGTTACGCCGTAGCCGCAGGGGTATACGACTTGGTCTTGGTTGTCGGTTTTGAAAAGCTGAAGGATGCAGGCCCTGAGCGTCTCCGGGGACGCTATGTTTATCCTGATCTTATGCCTCAGGTGCCAATAGGCCTTCCAGCCCAGGAGTTTGCATTAAAGGCTACGAGGTATTTTTACGATTACAGATTAAGTTATGAGGAAGGCAAACGGATGTTAAGTCGGATTGCCGTTAAGAACCACCATAATGGAACGATGAGTCCAAAGGCTCATTTTAAAAAAGAAATAACCATAGAGCAGGCTATGAATGCACCCATGATTGCCTATCCGCTGGGAATATTTGATGCTTGCGGCGTGAGTGATGGAGCAGCAGCAGCCATCCTATCTCGTAGTGACATAGCGAAGAGGTTTAGAGATGATTATATCCTTGTGAAGGGGATAGGGGTATGTTCTGGAGCCAAACAAGTTCCATTACGAGCAGATGAGGATCTGATTCATTTTGAAGAAAATGTGCGGGCAGGGAGAATAGCCTATGAAGAAGCTGGAATCACTGACCCTTTAAAGGAGATCGACCTTGCGGAGGTGCACGATTGTTTTACTATCACTGAGGCGATCACTTATGAAGACTTGGGTTTCTGTCCGAGAGGGAAGGCAAAGGAGTATGTTGAGGAGGGAGTTTTTGATCTGGATGGCGAATTGGCTGTAAACACGGATGGGGGCTTGAAATGTTTTGGCCACCCCCTTGGTGCCTCAGGATTAAGGATGATTTACGAGATCTACAAACAGATGCAGTATAAAGCCGGTCCCCGTCAACGTAAGAATCCCACTATAGGTCTAACTCATAATTTAGGGGGAACAACAGGTGCCTATACTGTCTCAGTAGCCATCTTTGGCCAGAGGGATTGAGGTCCATCAGAAGGAGGTTGAAGAATGGGATTCGATTACAAGAAGGAGGGACAAATTGTTATTTTTACCATCGATCGTCCTGAGGCAAGGAACGCCTTTAACACCCAAATGCTTCAAGAGCTGTATGAAGGGATGATAGACTTTCGTCAAGACAAGGATTTAAGGGTAGGCATCATTACGGGAGCGGGGGAGAAGGTTTTTTGTGGTGGCACGGATGCGAAAGAGAGGCTACCCATATTAAAAGAGTATCGAGGTAGTCCGGAGGCAACACCAGCAAACCCAATGCGTGGGCTTGAATTGTGGAAGCCCCTTATTGCTGCTGTAAATGGTGTAGCATTAGGGATGGGTTTAGAAATAGTTTTAGCTTGTGATATAAGAATCGCGTCAGAGAATGCTCGCTTCGGCTTGCCCGAGGTAACTTTGGGCTTAATTCCTGGCCAAGGAGGCACCCAGAGGTTGCCTCGGATGATTCCATGGTGCAAGGCAGCTGAGATGGTACTGACTGGGAAAATCATAGATGCTCAAGAGGCATACCGTATAGGTTTAATCAACGAGATTGTCTCATCCAGCGAGCTTATGTCGAAAGCTAAAGAATGGGCTGAGAATATATGCCAAGCTGCTCCTCTTGCAGTGAGGGCAGCGAAGGAGGCGATGGTTAGGGGATGTAATATGGACCTGAACGATGGTTTACGCTTAGAGAATGCTTTGGTTAGTTATCTTGTAGGGACAGAGGATTTTGCCGAAGGGGTGAAAGCTTTTACAGAGAAAAGGAAACCTCTTTATCAAGGAAAATGAAGGGTAATAAGACTTAATACGAGGAGGTAAATATTATGAAGCTGAGAATTCTATTCGTTTGCGTCTTTATGTCTTTAGTGGGATTTTGTGCTCTGGTGGCCCCAGTGGCTCATGCACAGCCCTACCCCAATCGTACCATCCAGCTCGTCATTCCTTATGTTGCTGGCGCCACAGCAGATATCACTGGAAGGCTTTTGGCTGAGGAATTGGAAAAGATTCTTGGAGTAAAAATTATTCCAATGAACAAACCAGGTGCATCCGCCGTTTTGGGTACTGATGCAGTGGTCAGAAGTAAAAAGGATGGCTATACCCTTCTTTATGCCGGCGGTTCACCCATAGTATATGCTCCCATTGCCAATCCGGAGGCTGTCCACTACGACCCAAACAAGGATTTGGAGCCCTTAGGATCCCATTATTACTTTCCATTGGCGATTACAGTCAGAGCGGATTCACATTGGAAAACCTTTCCTGAATTGGTCAATTATGCCAAGAAGAATCCCGAGAAACTCCGTTATGGTACCATTGGTGTCGCCTCCCAACCTCACTTCGTCGTGGAGATGATCCAGGCGATCACTGGCACCCAATTCACGCACGTTCCCTTTAAAGGGGGGGAAGCTGTCACAGCAGCCCTTTTAGGGGGACATATCGAGATTACGTGCGATGGCTTTGCCAAGTCGAAACCGCACGCTGAAGCAGGACAGTTGAGGGTACTCCTCATTTCCAATAAAATGCCCGGTTTTCCTGAAATCCCTACGATCACTGAACTGGGTTACAAACAGAGTTATCCTGCCACCTGGTTCGCCCTTTATGCTCCAGCCGGGATCCCAGAAGAGGTGAGGAGCGTTTTGGTACCTGCTATCAAAAAGGCAGTAGACATTACAAAGCCTAAAATCGATCAGATGGGAAGTATTGCTGAATATAAGTCTCCTTCGGAACTCAAGAAGATGACGGATGAGGAGTACAAACAGGCCTATGAGGTTGCAATAAAAATAGGTTTGCGCAAATAAGCCGAAGGAGAGACCCAAACGCCCGCCTGAGGAAAAACGGCGAAAGGGGAAATTGAGTAAACCCTGTGAGAAAGGACGGGGCTTTCTAACGGGGTAAACCTCGTGGAGCAGTATTAAACCCTACTATCAGAAAGAGAGAGTACCCTTTACAAGAAGCAATGCGTAGTTATGATAATACCCTCCATAACATCGTAGGGCATATAAATTCCGTAAAATTTTGAGGAGCAGTTGATGGTTAAAGAGATTTTAGCAAATCTTTACAAGATTGAAATTCCACTTCCCGGGAGTCCATTGAAGGCTCTTAACTCCTATGTGATAAAGGGTTCGGAGCGAAGTTTAATAATTGATACGGGATGGGATCAAGAAGAATGTAGGAATGCCATGCAAGCAGGCTTGAGGGAATTAGGTGTGGATTTGGGGAAGTGCGATTTCTTTATTACTCATCGCCATACTGATCACCTTGGACTCGTTTCAAACCTCATCACAGAAGCCTCGAAGATCTACTTCAATCAGCCAGATGCGGATTCCATCGAGAAGAGTGGAGTTCGTTGGGAGCATTTATTTAAATATGCTCGTATGAGTGGTTTACCCGAACGTGAACTTCAGATACTTTTAGATCGCCATCCTGGATTCAAGTACAGGCCAAAAGGACCGATGGTCTTCACTATCTTGAAGGAGGACGACACAATAAACATTGGGGAATACTCATTTAAATGTTTAGAAACTCCTGGCCATACCGAAGGCCACCTATGTCTTTATGAACCTAATAAAAAAGTTTTGATAAGTGGAGACCATATTCTTAATACCATCACTCCTAACATCCAATTATGGTCTGACAAGTGG
>Ga0129297_10000542_pt1 | contig 18156 bp, 17 predicted proteins | sample I18A1metaG_FD_94708 | JGI IMG/M metagenome (GOLD analysis project Ga0129297, IMG submission 94708) | Lake sediment bacterial and archeal communities from Gulf of Boni, Indonesia to study Microbial Dark Matter (Phase II) - ​I18A1 metaG | ecosystem: Environmental > Aquatic > Freshwater > Lake >... | reverse complement strand
TACGGAGGTGAAATTGAATGAAATTCCTATTGCGTTTGCATTTCCCAACAGAACACGGAAACAAAATGCTACAAGACCCCAACTTTCAACAGAAACTAGAAGGCGTTCTCAACCAGATCAAGCCCGAAGCTGTCTACTTCGGGCCAGTTGAAGGCGAAAGGGGCATCTACATGATAGTCAACATGACAAGCGCAGACATGATGGCAGGGATAGGCGAACCACTCTGGATGGCTCTCAACTGCAAACTAGACGTTACACCAGTAATGGAACTAAGTGACCTTAAGAAAGGATTGCAAGGGCTGCAAAAGAAGTAAGCCTGCAGCAGACGCACGCCCCACTTTCCTCTTCTTACTTTATTGTTTGCATACTCAAGAAAGCAGTTCTCGCCTCAATAGAAAGGTAAGGCATCTCTGTGTGTGTGAGTAGAGTGGCTCGGCCGACGAGCTCTGATGTTCCAAATTGAAAGAAGGACAATGATCAACGCAGCTATGAGGAATATGGCGGCAAGCCACTCTAGCCCAGCTAAGACCATTTCAATCTCGCGCGATTCTATCTGAGACTCGGCTTATCAGGTTAAGGGAAGTTTCGCGTTTGTGTGCGCATCATTAGACCCACACACGCACGAACCGAAACCCACAACTGCCGGTGCGTTAAATGATAATCCTGTGTTCGCGTCTTGCCAAGGATTCCGCTAATTGAGGATTTGAAAAACACATGAACGACCGTTCATGGTGAGAAGCTTCGGTCGTGTCTCAGAGAGTTCTTCCTGCGGTCAGGGGCCAACCAGTTTGATAGGTGCAATTCATGCATTCTTGTTTGTTTTCCACGTTTTCTCAATTCGATATGCACACTTACTTGGGTCTCTTTTTCTTGCATCTCTATCTTCCGCGCCTCCGGAATCGCAGTTTCTTCCGTCGCAAGTGTAATCTTCCAACAGGCAGTAGTATTCCTTACTCGTGTTAGCCGTCCCAACCGTTTTGGTAATTTCTATCAGCGAAATCTGCTCCAGTTGAGAACTTAAGACTTCTCAAATTGCGAGTCAGAATTGGGGCCGTCGTTTCACGCATCCTTCGTGTGTGCGCACCATAGGGGCACACACCGATGACGGCATCGTCTCTTCCACAGCAACCTTGTGGGAATCCTCAAGAACAGCGAGGTCATAGGGACGGACCGAAGGCAACGCCCTTTGTACTACACGCTTGAAGATCTTACTCGACTCATCGCCAAGCGCAATTTCTGCGTGCTTGCCACGCAGGGGCTTCGTGGTCCGCATGTTGCAGGTGTAAGCTACTTCGCTCGGGGATTGGACTTGTATATTCTAACGAGCGCCAAGACTGTGAAGGCTCGTAATGTGCGACGTGACCCACGGGTCGCGGTTCATATCCCGGTGCCTTGGCCGCTGATTCCTGCTCCGATGAAGAGCATCCAGTTCCGTGGCAACGCAGAAATCTTGCCCATCGATGACGCGGCCGCCAACGAGGCACTTGAACGCAGCTCGTTCGTAATGCGTCGTGTTATGCGTCGTCTGCTCAAGAACGTCGATACGAAGGTGTGGGGAGAGAGCATCTGGATACACGTACGTCCGAGAAAGCGTATCGAGACGTTCATGATCGGCGTGCCTTCTACAACGATCCTTCGTGACGAGGCAAAGGCCATGCTCCACTTTGAGGTTCCCTAGCTGGGTGTGCCTAGGTGTCGTCCGTTGTCGTTTCGGTCAATTTCGTGTGTGTGCGCACAACTAGACCCACACACATGACTGCCTGTATGCTGTATCCTTTCGAAAGAGCCTATGCAAGACGTTAATCCCTATTCGGGTTTCTGACCGCGGAACCAAGAGACTACTCGGTCCATTGTTGTCTCATAGGCGTTTGGATCGGTGAGTTCGTGATCAGCGCCTGTCACAACGACAAGCTCCTTTGGATCCCTCGCGAGTTCAAGAAGACGCCGAACTTCGGCTAGGTCGATATCTTCGTCCTCGTCTCCCGCGATAACTAAGAGTGGTCGAGGAGAGATCTTGGATATCTCACTTATGGGGTTGAATCTTGCTCCGTCTTCAATCATCCATTCAAGAATTTTCTTTCGCAAGTCTGGATCGGCCAGACCATGGACAGCCTCAGGATCTTCCTTCAGCAGTGCGTCTATTGCTGGTTGGATGATAGGCGAGTGGGCGAAGGCCAGTGTGTCATAAACGGGGGCGCGAACACAAACGCAGCTAATCCTCCTGTCACGTGCCGCGGAGCAGATTGCCACCGCCCCGCCATAGCTTGCTCCGTAGACTCCAACCCAGCCTTTGATCGACAGCTCTGACTGCAAGAGATGAGTGACAGCGTGCTCTGCGTCTTCGATCTCTCTGGACAGTCGGAATATTCCATCGCTTCTTCTGAATCCTCTGAAATCGAAGGTGAGAACAAGGAACCCAGACAATGCGAGCCTAGAGGCGACTCCGCTTACCTGATTGCGCGAGCCAGGCAGACCGTGGAACTTGCAGATACCTGGAAACGGCCCGGTTCCGGAAGGAGCGAGAAAATCTCCCCTGAGTGTCTCTCTCGCTGATGTGAATTCCGTCGGGACGATACGTATTGGTGACATATGGAATGGGAAGCGACTTTACGCCTAATATCTGTGATTGAGCGTACCTCTTCATGCTCTGCATAGGCTGATTGTGTCCTGCTTGTTCGAGTAGGAAGCCAAGAACTCCACCGCCACAAGCAATGTCCAAAACTTTGCGTCCGAAGTAACGCTTGTATAATGCGTAAAGTCGGGACGTGCGTTGATGCCAGTACGAATACCATGACTGATAATGAGATTTGAACTACGGACTGATTTCTTACTAGAAACAAGACTCGAAGAAAGAGAGGACGACCATTTCTGGCATCAAGAGTGTGAAGTGACTGCTGAATCGCCTAGTCTCTCGCGTGCGAGTTGAGGAAAGGCTCTATATCAATCGGCTCGGCATTCTTGGCACATGATTAGGTAACAGTGAGAGCTTTGCAGCCAGCTGACCTTGCTCGGTCGAAGAGCTTCATTCCGCCCGCATTCTCCACCGCGCGACCGACGTTTGACAAGACAAGGGTCGCCGTTTTGCCGTTGAAGAATATGAGCCCCGACCCGAATGACGAGTACTTCGCGGACGGCATGACGGAGGAATTGATCACATCGCTCTCGGGGGTGAGACAGCTGACAGTCATCGCGAGAACATCCGTCATGAGATACAAGGGATCCGAGAAGAGTGCTTCAGATGTGGGGAAGGAGCTGAACGTTGGCAGCCTAATTGAAGGCAGCGTCAGAAAGGCAGGGAACAAGGTGAGGATAACGGCGCAGCTCATTGACGCGGTAACGGAGGGCCATCTGTGGGCGCAGAACTATGACAGGCAGCTGGACGATGTCTTCGCGATCCAGTCAGAGATCGCTGAGAAGGTGGCTGAGGAGCTCAGGATTCGTCTCGTGGACTCCGAGAAGAAAACCTTGGAGAAGAAGCCGACCGAGAACACAGATGCGTACAGCAACTTTCTGCGGGCCAGGGAGCTGCTCAGGGAGGACACCGAGGCCTCCGTTAGGCAGGCCCTCAACCTCTTCGAGAAAGCCATCGAAGACGATCCCAAGTTCGCGAAAGCATACGTAGGGGTAGCACAGTGCCACCAATTCCTTTCTACGGGCGGATACGAGCCCTGGGATGTCTCCATTTCAACCGCAAAGACATCACTAGATCGTGCCATTAATCTCGACCCAAACCTGCCGGAGGCCCACGCCTCGCTCGCGTATTTACACTTCAACGAGGACGACGTGCGGGGTACGGAGTCGGAGGCGAGAAGGGCGCTGGAACTCAACCCCAATCTCCCGGACCCCTACAATTGGCTAGCCGAAGTTGCGGCTCTCAAGGGAAACCCCGAGGAGACGGTGAGACTGAATAAGGCAGCCTACCGCTTAGACCCCATCAGGCCCTCCAGTATCTTCAGTGTCGGAACGGCATACCTCTGGACAGGGAGGGAGCAGGAGGCGCTGGAGCTCTGGAAGAAGACGGAACGGCTAGCCCCCGCGTACACATACAGGGGCATGACGGATTACTATCTAACCAAGCGGGACCTCGAGAGGGCCAGAGAGTTCTACGCAAAGGCGGAGAAGCTAGAGCCCACCAATCCTCGGATCACTTGGATGGGCGGGTTCATTGCAGCGATGGAAGGGGACAGGGAGAAGGCGCAGCTCGCAATCAAGAGAATCGAGTCTGCAAAGGTGGGTCCGGTCGGCTTCAATTTCATCGCGTATATCTATCATGCCCTGGGAGACCTCGACTCCTACTTCGAGTGCATGAGCAAGGCACTCGAAGGTCATTCGGTAATTCCTACAACGCTGATGTATTCGCCCCTCTTCGCCAAGGCAAGAGCCGACCCTCGATACCCGGAACTAGTTGAGAGACTCAGGAAACAGTGTGGTCTAGCGAAATAGAAGTCGTCGTCCTGATCCGTCGTCATCCCTTTGAAAGGTTGGGGGGACCCAATGGTGCGTCCGCTTGGATTCGGACCGTCGTCCGTCGTGGTTATAAAGTGTGTGTGAGTCTCTCTCTCACTTCAATTTACGTTGCCCGCACCACCATACACACACACGAAAACCGAAACCCACAACTGCTGGTTCTAGAGATGAATACTCTGTGTGCGTGACTCTTGCAGTCACCTGACGCCGCTCGCGCGAAGAGCTTCGTTCCTCCAGCATTCGCCACAGCGCAGTCTACACTCGATAAGCGCAGAGTCGCAGTGCTGCCTCTTCAAAACATGAGCCCCGACCCAGGCGATGAGTACTTCGCAGACGGCATGACAGAGGAGATGATTTCCACTCTCTCAAACATCAGTAACCTCACAGTCATTTCGCGAACCTCCGTGATGCAATACAAGGGCGCGAAGAAGAACCTCGGTGACATTGGGAAGGAGCTCAAGGCAGGCACGATCCTGGAGGGGAGTGTAAGGAAGGCAGGTAGCCGCGTCAGAGTCACCGTCCAGCTCCTCGACGCCGTGGAAGACAAGCATCTTTGGGCACAGAGCTACGACAGGGAGCTTCAGGATGTTTTCGCCGTTCAATCAGACGTCGCCAGGAGCGTCGCCGAAGCTCTTCGGGTGAAATTACTCGCGAACGAGGCGAGTCGAATCCAGAAGAAACCTACTGAGAACAACGATGCTTATCTCCTCTACCTGAAGGGGAGGCAACACTGGAACAAGAGGTCCGAAGATGCCATGAGGAAAGCCATCGAGTACTTTGATCTTGCCATCCACCACGATCAAAATTACGCACTCGCATACGTAGGCCTGGCGGACTGCTACGACAGTCTGAGCGACCACGATTACATTGCGCCTGCGGAGGCGATGGAAAAGTCCAGACCTGCAGTCTTGAAAGCACTACAATTGGATGAAAGCCTCGCGGAAGCTCACACCTCCTATGGGTGGAACTTAGCGGCCAACGATTGGAAGTGGGATGCCGCCGAAGCCGAATACAAAAAGGCCATCGAACTGAATTCCAATTATTCCACGGCGCATCAGTGCTACTCATTACTCCTAATATTCGAGGGGCGCCTCGAAGAAGCACTTGCTGAGATTATGAAGGCGCTTGAGCTTGACCCTCTCGCGCCAATAATGAGCCTGGATGTCGGCGTCGTTCTATATGTCTTGGAACGATACGACGATGCGATAGACTATTACAAAAGGTCCCTTGCGGTCGAGCCGAACTTCGTTCCAGCCATGGTTTGGCTCCCTTTTGCCTACGCCATGAAGGGAGAATTCGATCAAGCCTTAGCTTGGGAGGAGAAGCTAGCCCGAACCGGTTACCCAAAAGCCCTGGCTATGACCCAACTCGCAGCGGTCCAAGGTAGAGCAGGCAGAAAGGATGAAGCACTCAGGAGCCTCGACTCGGCGATGAAGCTTCAGGACTCAGGAACGATAAGTGCTATGTGGCCTGCTTGGGTCTTCGCAGCTCTCCATGATGAGGGTAGAGCGTTTGAGTGGTTGGAGAAGGCTGTGGCGCAGCGTGACAAATACATCATGTACATCAAGACAGAGCCTTGGTTCAAGGAGTTACGAACGAGCCCGCGCTTCCAAGAGATCGTGAAGAAGCTAAGCCTTGACAAGTACTAGCTCTAACGCTAGCTATGGCCACAACTGCTGACTGGCGACACAAATTACACGCCGTGGAAAGAGAAGATACTTCGCGCCTATGGCGATAATGAGTTGCAGTCTTCGATTCTCCTCGCCTCGCATCATGACTCAATCGATTTCTTTGATGACCCATCTGATGAAGAGACCTACTACACTGATCATATTATGAAAATCTTGCCTGCGATGACCTTGGTTTCAGTTTGTCTGAATGTCAATAACCTTTCAGACTCCAATGCGATGAAGCTTTACGAAAAGTATTCGACCGGATCAGATCAAGGGAACAAGGTCTTCACCACGCAAGACAGGGGCACAATGAAATTGACACTGAAAGATGAGGGTGGCTGGTCGCTAACCACTACCAAATAGCCATTCTCAGCGCGCCTCTAGTTCATCGGCTTTCGTGTGTGTGTATCAATGGTGCGGCCATCGTGAATTGAACCGTCAGGTCGTAATTTCGTGTGTGTGCGCACCACCATACCCACACAAATCAGATCGAAACTACAATGCAGCAATGGCCCCTTACCACTCTTGAATTCTGGCAAGCGTCTGCAGACGTGCTATTCTTAAGAGCGCATGAAATGGTATACTCCGGTGAGTTGGAACTGGACCTACTCGAGTCGTTCAAGAGAACGGTTGAGCTACTACGGTCCAATCTGATATTGTTTCTTCCGCCGCTTGTCCTCGCATATCTGATCCCAGTAGCACTGGCGCTTGCTGGTCTTTACATATTCGTACCAATACTGATCGCTACGGCGAATAGCCCAGCTCCGCTTTCGGTCTTGATACCTGGTTCCATCCTAGCAATCGCAGGTATCGTGATTCTTGCGCTCCTTGCTTATGCGTATGTGCTCGCTGGATGGGCTGAAATGAACAAGAATGCCACGCTCAGGGGAAGGACCCTGTTCAACGATTTCTGGGTAGGAACCAAAACATACTTCGGCAGAATCCTAGTCGGTATCGTCGTTCTCGCCGTCATCTACTTAGTACTCGCAATCGTTGGTCTTGCAGCAACATTTGTCGTTATCCTACCACTAGTGATGCGCTTCCTCCCGACTGGCATGATGCCGAGCGGTTTCCCTCCAATCCCACAGGGTATGCCTGAGATTTCGCGGATAATTGCTGCCGTTGGCAACACCGTGGGGATTTGGCTGGTGATCATCACGTTGGTTGGTTTAGTGGTTCTGTTTACGGTCTTTTGGGTGCAATCCGCCGCGATTGATAATGTCGGAGCTCTGCGCGCCTTGGGACGAAGCATCTCGTTCGTGAAGAAGAACTTCAAGACGACACTGGGCCTAGCCGCACTTTACATGATCGCTGTCGGTTTTACGGGAGCCATCTTTCCAGGAGGCGGGGGAGGCGGTGGTGGAGGAGGAGAAGGCGGTGGTTACGGTTTCAGTCTGGTGATTCCTCCACCTCTGCAGGCAATCTTTCGGCTTCTGATAACAACTTTCTTCATGCTGTACCTGTTCGTCGTCTACGCTGAAAAGACGGGGAAAACGGGTTAAGAACGCTATCTTCATTCATATAGGCGCCCTTGGGAGAAACGATCAGCCTCCAGTAGCCTATGCTCCAAATCGCCACGAAGTAGGCCTCAGCTACAAGAGCTACCAACCGCCCAAAGAGTACGCCGCAAAATGGCAGAAGGCTGCGGAGTGGCTCCTAGAATCGCAAAGGTATACCATAATCAAAGTTGAGTACGAAGATCGTCCTCAACCATTGGGAAGAAAGTGGGCTGGAAAAGTCAACTCTAGAGAACCTCTGGCGAGGATCTCCTCGGCTATGCCATCTGCGAAATGCTCGTCGTTAAGGTCGGGGCTGAAGTTGGCAAACGGCAGAACAGCGACTCTCCGCGTTTCAAGCGTCGGCTGGATTGAAAATGCTGGAGGAATCGTTGACTCTGGGGAAGCTATCTACGCTAGGGGCACCCAAATTTGAACCGCCATTTCTCATGTGTGTCGGGTAGCTAGCGTCGGCAACCAGATTCGAACCGTCAATGCTTTTGGCTGGTTTGTGTGTATTTCATCCGACGATGTTTTGCAACCATCAGAACGAGTTAATGTTCCCCTGCTGAACGAGATGATACCCGGCGGCGTGGCGACGGGCACAGTATTCGTAGTGGAGTTTGATCCACAGTCCCAATGGTCTGCTGTTGCGGCAACGATTGCAGCCCGATTCCTAGAGGCTGGCGGCTTGGTGTCCTATCCGACTAACGCCCGGCCGGTAGGCGAGGTTGAGCGCAGTCTCCAGGCTTTGGGTGTCAATGTGCAGGCAGTTGAGGCAGCAGGTAGGCTGATTATTGACGATTGGTACTCCGCTACTCTCACAGGTGGTCGGCTTGAATCCGCGCGGGGATCCTCTGGCCTAATTGAACCTATTCAAGGAGGGGTACGAATGCGTTCGCTGAAGGTCGCTGACCTCAGCGTCCTATGGCTGAAGGGTCAGAAGGAGGGCTGGGACTCTTCTGATATCGCCGAGACCTGGCCTAGCGGCGCATTGAATGTGACTGAGTCGTGGTCAGAGTTGCTGCGGTTCAATGAAGAGAACCCGGTTCTGGAATGGTTGCAAAGCAGAATTTTCCCAAACGAACGTAAGGCAAAACGGGTAGTCTTGGGAGGTCTTGTTCGGGGGATTCATAGCGAATCATTCTACAAACGTATCGAAGGCGCCAGCGACGGTGCGATAGACCTTAGAGTTATGGAACGCGGGGACGAAATCAAGAACCTTCTAAGAGTCACAAGCCTCAAAGGACAACCGCACGACACTCGCTGGCACGAGATCCAGATCAGACCAAACGGCGAAGCTGTGTTAGTGACCTAGACAAGTCGCGAATCAAAGGGGCAGTTCTGTGTGTGCGGGGCAGGTCTAGAGGTTTTTCCAGCCCATTGCAGGAGGCTCCACGTTCATCTGCCACAGAAGGGCGATGAGTTCGCCCCTATGATGCAGCTCCTCCTCGAAGACGTGAATCAGAACATCTTCTACTGTGACCTTGAAGGATGAGTCATCGGGGAGCGAGTACTCTAAGGTCAGTTCCGCAGGCGTGAGGGATCTAAGGTATCGTCCTACTCGTTCGTCCACGTATTCCGTGTATGACCTGATATCATCAATAGTCGAATAATCGTCGAATTCTCTGTCTTTGCGCGGTTGCTCTTCTTGCAGGAAGCCTATCCAGAAATCTATAGCCTGTAAAGTGTGAATGAAGATGTTTCGGATCGAATGCCAGCTTGCCTCACGATTCCTGACAAGCTCACTCCAAGGAAGTTTGGCGAGAGCATCAAAGTATCTTCTTCTTACCTCTTGGCTGTATTCCAACAGACTGCTAACCTCAACCATAACGCTCTACCGTAAACTCTGTCCGGATTCTTATGAGATACAGCTTTCGGGTGTGTCTGTGTGGCATATCACAGTCTTCTTAGAACTGTGTTTGTCGTCATGACATTGTTCCCGCAGAACGACCTGAACTGCTTAACTCCTTGCCTATGTGCTCCCTGACCCATTACTGTCATCGTCGCATCCTCTACCAGGAATGTGTCATAGCCACGATAGAAGGCATCGAGCCCTGTGCAGAAGACGCAGAATCCTGTGTTAATCCCCGTTAGGTACACCTCCTTGACCCTGTGCTTTTTCAGAATCGCATCAAGATTTGTATTCCAGAAACCGGAGTAATGCGTCTTCTTCACGACATAGTCATATTGTTCGTTTCTCAGATCATCGACGATCTCTGCGCCAGTCGTGTCTGCGATTCCTTCATTGGGGTAGACCTTTGTCATTGTCGTCTTCTTAGGGTCTGTGATCCAGACCTTGGTTTGAATAACGAGATGGCCCGCCTCCTTGAAGCGGCGGACGAGTCTGTTGATATTCGAGATTAACCGTTTGGCATTATGAAGCTTGGTTGATGATGGATACAGCATATCAATGCCTTCCTTCTGCATATCAATGACGAGAACAGCTTTCCTAGCTTTCATGGGGCGACACCTCCTGCAGAGTGGTAGCTATCATCCAAGCAGGCTTGACTCGTGGTCTTTTGCTTTCCTTGTGCGTGCTTCCATTCGTTTTCGAGAATTGCATACAATAGTTCGTCATGCCAGTTCCTCTTTGTGAACTTGCGCTCTCGAAGGTGTCCCTCGAGTTGCATGCCAACTTTCTCCAGGACGTGCACTGATGCAGCATTCCCTGGGTCGCATAGGGCAAAGATCCTGTGCAAGTTTAGCTGGTCAAAGCCGAATCTGAGAAGGGCTCTTGCTGTTTCAGTTCCGTAGCCTTGTCTCCAGAAATGGCGGTTAAGGCAGTACCCAATCCATCCTTCTCGATTGGCAGGGTCTGACACATGAACCCCACAGCCACCGATTAGTCGGCCATCCGGTTTGACGACTATTGCCAGCGTGTAGTATCTGCGGGGTTGCTCCTTCTGGTTTGCAATCGATCGTTGGATGAAGTTCTTGGTTTCGTCTTCGGTGTTTGGTCCCCAATCCATGTAGCGGACAACCTCAGGATCGGAAGCGTAGCTGTGAGCCGCTTGCCAATCTGCTTCTTCAAGGTCTCTTAACACAAGTCGTTCTGTTCGAACGATTTCCACAGGCTAACCTCTTGACCGGATGTGTGTCGAACTGGGAATTATGGTCTGGGTTGACCTGTTTCGTGCGTGTACTCACGAGTATGCACCGGCAAGAAGAAACATCGAACGAACCGACTATCTTGCCTACGGATTCGCGCGTTAGGACTTGTAGCCAATCGCCTGTATGTGTCCGGCTAGAGGTAGTGCATCGCTTCTCTCGCACAAGTCTAGTTCCATTTTCGTGACATCGTCCGCGAAAGCTTGATCATAGTTGGCTGTCCAGAATCTCTCAACGGGTAAAACCAGTGGAGTCAGAACGATGCCCTTTCCCACCATCTCTCTGATTTGAACGCCTTTGCTTTCTAACAAGACGCGAAACTCTTGCGGCCCGAGCGTATGGACCGGGACTCTTCCCTGCATCATGAAATGCTCTTCGCCGTGCAGAATTCTCATGCCCTTTTCGAAGTCGTCCGCTAGGATTGAGAGTGAGAGAGGGTATCGGTTTTGAGCAGAGATGACGATAGGCGAATCTCTCTTCAAAACCCTAGTCAGTTCATGTACAGCTCTTTCTGTGTCCTCCACAAAACAGAGTGCGTGATCGCAGAACACCATGTCGAATGTTTCATCTTCGAAGTCGAGGGTTGTGATATCGGTTTGATGAATCTCTATTCTGCCGTTTAGCCCTGCTTCGGCTATCTTCTCGCGGGCAACGTCTAACATTCCATCGGATAGATCTGCGAGAACGACATGCGGTCCCTCGCGAGCGATTGGGACGGACCATTTCCCCGTTCCACCAGCCGCGTCTAGCACCTTCGCATTTGTATGCTTAGGTATGAAGGGCTTGGTGTATCTCCACGTTATGTGATCGTACACCTTGAAGTAGAGTAGGCGTTCTTCGTCGTCGTACGTGGCACATTTCTCGTTGTAGTATTGGTTTACTAGCGACTTCTTGCCAATAGTCAACGGACTGCCACCTCTCTGGTCAACGAGCCGACCATCAACATACAGTTTCCCTCCGCGAAATCAAGTATTCTCACCGAGATTAACGTGTATTCTGCAGGACTTACGCGTACGTCTATGCTTCTTTCTCCACTCCTTTCAGCGGAAAAGCAAAATGCGCTTGATGGTTGAACCAACTCATATCATGCATGACGAACCCGCAGATCTGAAAACCACAAGAGACATAGAATTCGTGGGCATAGGTCATGAAGTCTCCGGCGTCTGCTCGGAGGACGTTTATCTCTGGATGTTTCTCTCCCTCCTCCTTGATTCTCTCAATCATCCGTCTTCCCACGCCTTGCCTCAAGTAATTGTGATGAGTAATCACAGACAAGATTGCTAGGGATCTCCATCGAAATTCAATTGCAGCATAACCGACAACCTGTCGAGAGCTCTTGCTTTCAGCCACAAGCACTTTTCCTTGAACCGGAAACCTTCTGCAAATCTCAATCGTTCTCTTCTCATATTCCAAGAACTTTGGACCGAAATTCTCTGCATGCAATATCATTTCCTCTACCTGTGGCCAGTCTCTTTGCTCATACTCACGAACCACTATCTCAAGCACCCTCCTTGCACCCGAGGGATTGCGGACCAAGTTCTGGGCATATAAGTCCTGAAAAAGGCTTACGAGTTACCTAAGCGATGCTTGTGTATGTTCACAACGCCAGAAATAGCCCATCACCAGTGGGGTATACTTTCCGAATGGCTGCTGAACCGCAACTTCCGCTTCGACCGAAAGCTTAGCTTCCACCTAGCCCAAGCTAGCAGCCGTCTTACCCAAGACCTGACCGCCTTCAAATGCGAATTGAATCCCCTATCGATTTCCTGTCCCTCTCTTGCCACATGTACAAACAGGCGGTTCTTCTTCATGAACCAGTCCACGACACGATAGGTGTCGTTAAGGCTTGCAGCTGTCATTATGCGTCTCAGTTCAACCAACATCACCGAACGCAGGCGGTGTTGGTCGGATATATCACGAAATATCCATTCGCGTCGACAAAAGAGCACCGGAAGAACGAACAGCCGACCCAAGAAGATAATGCGAACAGCAGACCGAAAGAGACCCCTTCGCAACTTTTCGAACACGCAGACCGGGACTTGTTGTCGCACCAAAGCATTTGGCGAAAGGTCATCCCAACGCCTACTTTGCGTAGACTACGTCCGCACCATAAACGTTGTTCCCATCCCATGTCTATGTCGGGCAAGTCGTCGACAAGCAAGCCAAACCGATCCGCATCGCCCGGCGTCTCGGCCTGGAAGAGTCGTTTTTCGCGTGTGCACACCACTTGATTACGAATTGCTTGGCACGTTCCAAGAGTCGAAGCATGCGTTCAGCATCGCACTCGACATGTTCACATGGGTCGTATACAAAACGGAGCTTGGTGGGTAGGACCACATCATTAACTAACGAGACTTTCTACCTCTCCAATTATTGCCAAATGGTTGTGAAATGCTCGCGACCAGTTTGCATTACATCTTATGGAGTCGCCTAGCTCGATTTTCCGTCTGTGAGCATGGTGGTGCGCACACACGAAAACTCTCTGAGCGAAGAGGGCATGACTTGGGGAAGAGGGTTTTGTGTCGCCCTTCGACAACGTGTAGGCTAATGTAATTGTGTGTATCCTTTGGTTCGTTGATGAGAAATGAAAGGCGGGGTAAGAGGGGCAACGTCCAAGAAAGCAAACAACAAGAAACCTGAGAGGAGGAGAGAATCTTACTATGTATATCTGCTTCTTTGTGATGATGGGAGCTACTACACGGGTTACACGAACAATGTAGCCTCAAGACTTGAAAGACACAAGAAAGGATGTGGCGCACGATACACCAGGATGCGCAAACCGAAGAGGGTCGTTTATGTGGAAGAGTTCAGAACGCGTGGCGCCGCGAATAGGAGAGAACAGCAGATAAAAGCACTTAGTCACAGAGAAAAACATGAACTAGTATCCATTGGGTCGCACACAAATACTGAATTCGACGATTGATGAGAGAATAGTCCCCTAACCCTCTCTTTCCAATATTCCATTCCCCTAGTCCCCCCCATTTTAGTGTGGACTGGTTTAGTGTGGACTGTCCCACAATAAGGACAGTCCACCAGCGCACCATTCAGTATGACTGGAACCATGTTTTGTGTGTATGCCCCTGGTGGTGCGCGCACACACGCGAAAGTTATCCTCCACTGGTTAGGGGAGGTTCCTCCCAACAACTCTTCTCTTCGGTCAGCATACGCGTTTGAGAACACGAACGAAAGGGGGATCGAAGACAGTAGGTATCTACCGCGGCTACATTCAGAGGGTTGCAGCGCTGTCATCTGATCTTATGGAGCACTCCCAACAACTTTTTTCTAGACGAAGATGCTACCGGTCGTGCATGCACAAAGTCTTCAATGACATTTGGAGGGTCTATCCCGAAAACATGCTTGGAAACCGCACTTGGCACTGGTGGTGGTGGGTTCACTTTTTCGAAAACCCAGACAACCCTGCATTCCCCAGGCAGCTCATGGTCCTTTGGGGCACCAGGAACTGCAGAAAAGTTCGCGTGAACGATCTTTACTGGGAGCCAAAAATCACAATGGCGATCAGCGAGAACCGCGCCGCCTTCGAATCAATAGTCGCCTCCTGGTATTATGACGGAAACAAGATGCATGACCCTCTAATCCTCGACCACGGGAAAACTGAAACCGGGTGGGATAACCACTCTGGACGAATCAGAATGGAAAGTGAAGAGGGCGTCTATTCCTTCGGTGGGAGTCCTGCGGATTTCTGGCTGGATGTAAGCAACGAGAAGGTCAGAATCGAACTATCGATGCAGCGGTGGAGAAACATGATGGCGGAACTCGTGCCAACAAGAAAGAACTTCACCGGAAACATGGGGTATTCTATGCTGAAATACAGGGCGCTCTCGTCAACAGGAAAAATCCGAGTAGGCGAAACCGAGACGCCCGTAAAGGGCAGATCCTATTTCCAGAAAGTGCGGATATCCTCGATAACCCCATGCTGGTACTGGGGTACAGTACAGTGGGATAATGGCGCTTACCTGCAATATTTCCTGCCTTATATCGGAATGTCGATGCTCAGGCGCTCAACATCACAAGAGAGCCGGATGGATTGGGGGATAAGGATGGTTTCGAAGACCCTCAACTTTTGCGAACCTGAGGAGGGGAAGGAGTATTTTATGGACGACATTAGAATAACCAAACGTTACGAGAATAACCTGCCGATATTCAGCGTGAACGCATTTTCCGATGAAGGCGAGCTCAGCATAGAGATGACAACCTACGCAAGGTGCTGCTGGGACATATCACAACCCCTTATAGGACCGCTTTGGCACGGAATATTCTACAACGAGTACCCTGCAAGGGTCACAGATTTCAAATTCAAAAGCGGTACTCGCAAGGTAGACAAGGATGACTTTGGCAAAAGCTATTGCAACTGCGAGCACAGCTGGGGGACTGTCTGAAGCATCTGTTTCTTGTGTTGCAAATGTTGTGGAATCTGACAAGCAGGGATTTTCCTGTGTGTGGGCCTGCTGGTGCCGGCATCGTAATTTGAACCAGTCGTTTTGTGTGTGGGTCCAATGGTCCTTCTTCTTCTGCTGATAGACGGACAATCTGGGTTTGAGCATGAGCAGATGGATCGGTCCTATCAAATCAGCTCCTTCACACACTCATCGAGGGCCCTCGTGTGCAAATCAGCATCCTCCGCGGTTGTATAAGGCGACATCAATGCTTCCCCTAGTCTTGATGAAGACGGTAGGAGCATGATACCGCGATTCAAGAGGTACAAGTGTATCAGCCTATCTAACTCAGGATCCATGGCTGAAAGGGCTTCCCCACCATTCCTTGGAAGTCTTGCCGGCGAGCCATATACTACCCTGGCCCCCAGACGTATCACGTGCCACGGCAGACCTTGGCCCCTAATTATTCTATCAACGCCCTCTGCAAAACGCTCAGCAACAGCGATCATGCGATCAAAGGATCTCTTGGTAAGAAAATGCTCCAGTGTTGCCCTCATCGCGGTAGTTGCAAGAGCATTGCCAGATAAAGTTCCTCCTATTCCTGTTGCAACGGAGTAAGATACCAGTTTCTCGAAGATCTTGCCAGCCACTTCTTGACTAATACCATAAGCTGCAGCTGGGACGCCCCCTGCAATAGGCTTGCCCATTGTGATAATATCTGGCCTAAGGTTATGCTCCGCCGTATATCCCCCTGGACCGGAACAAATGGTATGTGTCTCATCGAATATCAGAAGGGTGCCATAACGTTGTGTCATTGCACGTAACACCTCATGGTAGCCGGGCTCGGGAAGAATGATCCCCACATTTGTCATGGCCGGCTCGCATAGCACACAGGCCACATCCTGAGGCGACAATGCCGCCTCCAAGGCTTCCAGATCGTTGAACTCGATCACTTTCGTCATCATTGCCGGGTCAACTGGCGGTGGGCCTATGCCTCCTTCTTGGAAGACTACAGCACCGTTCCTCAGTGTAACCAATGCCTCCGTCACGCTACCATGGTAGCATCCATTGAACACCAGAACCCGCTTTCTCTGGGTCACCTCGCGTGCTATTCTAAGTGCGAATCTATTGGCGTCTGTCGCCGTGAGAACAAATTGCCAATACGGCAACCCGAAGCGACGTGCCAATTCTTCTGCTATCCAGAGGGAGTCTTCTGTAGGAAGGAACATGGTAATTCCGCGGGACATCTGCTTGGTTACCGCGTCAACGACGGGTTTCGGCGAGTGACCAAACATCGATCCAGTATCTCCAAAACAGAAGTCGACGTATTCGTGCCCATCGACATCAATGATGTGGGCTCCACTCCCCTCCTTTGCGAAAATAGTACTTACCCCCATGAGCGACAGCCAGTTGAAGAACCACCAGTTCATGGGAACTCCGGCGAGGAGCGATGATTTCGCTCTCTCAAACAGTGCTTTCGACTTTGGATGTTGCTCGTCGAACCGTTTCCGTTCTCGCTCGAACAGCTTCTCTATTCTGGCGCGTTCTATTGTCAAGCGCTCGTTCGAATGTGTCGCTCTCAATTCCTCTACGTCTCTCTCGATTTCAGTAGCTGACTTGGGAGAGGGGCTAGTTTCTCCAACGCTTTATCGAATCTGTCCAATAGCTCTTCGAGCCTTGGTTCACCGAAGTTTACTCTGACGTGGCCTTCAGCCAAATAGCCGCTACCTGGTGCAGCCGCGACCTTCGCTTCTCTCAGGAGCCATTCTGCAAACTGCAATGATGTCATTCCATACTCTGATATGTCTGGTATCAGGACAGCTCCGCCTTCTGGTTTGTGACAATGCAACCTGGGCATTTCATTGAGTCTCCTCACGGCGAAATCTCTCTTCTTCTCGTACGGCTCCAGCAACCCCTCCATGATCTCAGGAAGTTTCTCATAGAGCGCTGCAGCGCCTTTTTGTGCAAAAGTGGCTGGCCCTACGTTGCAGGCAACCGCATGCAACTTAGACATTTGGAAGATGAGATCTCTGTTACCGCAAGCATACCCGACCCTCCAACCGGACATACCGTAGCACTTGCTGACACTGCTAGTTGTGATAGTCCTTTCTTGCATTCCAGGAAGAGATGCTATGTTAATGTTCTTTCGTCCATCCCATAACAACATCTCATTAGCCACATCTGATATTACGATTAGGTCGTGGTTCCTCGCGACTTGGGCAATTCCCTCAAGCTCAGCTCTTGTGAAGACGCGTCCAGTCGGGTTATGGGGTGAATCCAAGGCTATCATTCTCGTTTTCGGAGTTACTGCCGTTTCGAAGTCCTTTGATTCAAGCCGCCAATTTTCATTCTTTCGAAGAGGGACATAAACCGGGATACCAGAAGCATTTTCAATATTCAGATAGAACGGATAGTCTGGCGAGCACTCTATTACTTCGTCTCCGGGTTCAACCAATGCCTGAATGGCCAGAAAGATGGCTTCCTCGGCCCCATGCGTTACAATGATTTCTGTCTCAGGATCCGCTCGTATTCCGTCCATCTTTTCTAGCTTCCTAGCAATTGCTCCTCGGAGTTCCGGTAGCCCCACTAGAGGGGCCGAACTCGTATATCCCTCGTCCAAGGCCTTCTTTGCAGCCTCCTTGACTGCCGCTGGCGTATCCATCGGTATTGCGTTGGATGTACTATCGATGGCGTCTTCGCCTTTCATTTGCGCGGCCATCGCGGAGATTCTATGAGACTGGTACGGGGCGCCGGGCTCGAAAACTGAGAGTTTCTTCACCCTTTCAGAGAAACGCATTTGGAATGTCTGGCGCAAAATCCCACAATCCCTCAATGTAAACTGCAATAACTTGCGTTTTGAAGCCACTAATAGGTCACAGTACAGAAAAGACTTTCCAAGAAAAGGAAAAGTATCGGCGAATATATTTCACTTGGCTCTATTTACGCGAAGCCCCCTAAAGACAAGCAGGCGTGTGCACACCATGAGTACGGTCTACACACAAGGAAATATGAGAG
>Ga0129297_10000541_pt1 | contig 18159 bp, 14 predicted proteins | sample I18A1metaG_FD_94708 | JGI IMG/M metagenome (GOLD analysis project Ga0129297, IMG submission 94708) | Lake sediment bacterial and archeal communities from Gulf of Boni, Indonesia to study Microbial Dark Matter (Phase II) - ​I18A1 metaG | ecosystem: Environmental > Aquatic > Freshwater > Lake >... | reverse complement strand
CTTGAAAGACCTTCAGATTAAAGGAACGACACGGATAGACTGGAATTGTTTGACTGAGAGAGAAAGGTTACTTTTCGACAGAATAAATGAGATTAAAGATGAGTATGGGTCTAACCCGCCAGACGATGTTCTCCAAGAAACCCATGCGTTGTTCAATAAGGGTGTTGAAATACTTGCGAGGCGGGCGTTAGATCTCTTTAGAACTGTCATGCTAACGCTGTATGTGACAGATGCACAAGATGATCCGATGATAGACTTCATTTTCACTACACGCCTCTTTTGGTTCCTTCATGAAATGAGAAGGCATGCTGATCAGATGCGCAAGGAAGAGGAGCTATATGAGAAGCATGGGGATTCTGAGGATTTTGAGAGGGCCTGGAAGGAATACAAGGAGAGGCTGGAGGATAGGACAGCTTTGTGGTCCAAAGAGAGCTTTGAGAGGTTCATTCAGCCGCTTTTTGAGAGAACACGTGCAAAGCGTGGTTGTGAAAAAGAAGCTGTAGGGCTATGATGGGATAATGACTGAAATTGATTTGATACCTCCCACAGAGCTTGTTGATGTGGAAAGGCTGAGGGTAGATAAACAGAATCCTAATGTTATGTCGGTTAGGCAGTTTGAGGCTTTGAAGAAGAGTATCCTGCGTTGGGGTTTTGTTGTTCCAATAATCACGAATAGGGATTTGTTGATTGCTGATGGTGAGCATAGGCTTCGGGCTGCTAAAGACTTGGGCATGAAGCATGTTGCTGTTGTCCGGTTGCCTGTGGACGAGGTTGACCGCCGTATGATTCGGCAGGTGATGAACAAGATACGCGGTGAGCATGATGTCTTTCTCGATGCTGAGGAGTATTATCGGATTTTGTCTGAGGGTTCTCGTGAGCTGATTAAGCAGTTGTTGAGTGAGAATGACCTTAGAATTGATAATTTGTTGAAGTTGCGAGAGCCTCAGGTGTACAGTGATGAAGACCTGAAAGCATTAGCGCAGAAGTTTGCGACAAGGGTTGAGAGCAATAGACTGAATAAGGATTGGGAGAGGGCGCATCTTGGAGAACCGTTAACGCTGAGGTGTCATGTGGAATTTTCCACTAACGCTGAGATTACTCAGAGGACAATGGCGGTGTGTGAGGCTTTTGGGCTTGGCGTCGATGAAGCTAAGCATTTCATGTTTTTCGATGACTTCTCTCTGAATTTTCGCAGGGGTAACGTGATTTACGTGACTGGGGATTCTGGTGGAGGAAAAACGCTGCTTCTTAGAGCGTTTAAGGATTTCTTTGGTGAAGAGGCTGCGGTGTTAAGTGATTTGGAGATTTACCCTGACGAGACTCTTGTTGAGGGTGTTGGAAGAGATGTAAAAGAAGCCATAGAGATTTTGAGCCTGTGTGGTTTGAATGATGCGTTTCTCTTCCTGCGCAAGTTCAAGGAACTAAGCGATGGGCAGAAGTACCGTTACAGGCTTGCGAAACTCGTAGACCAGAGGGAGAGGACGGTTTGGATAATTGACGAGTTCTGCGCCACGCTTGACCGTGTTATGGCGAGGATTGTTGCTTACCTTGTTCAGAAGACTGCTAGGAAGCTGGGTAAGACTTTGGTTGCTGCAACGACGCATTTTGACCTCGTAGAAGATTTTCAGCCTGACATTCTTGTTGAGAAGGGTTTTGAAAAAGATGTTAATGTCACGAATCTTGATTTTAAGCCTAAGCATTGCAGTATTTTTAAGGATGTCTGCGTTAGGAAGGGAAGCTTTGAAGACTATAGGAAGTTGAGCCGTTTTCATTACAGGACCAAGGACGAGAATGAGTCTGTTGGGCAAGTGATAGGAGTGAGGGATTGTTTCAAGCTTCTTTTTCATGACGATTTGATCGGTGTTATTGTGTATTCGAGTTCTTATTTGAATTTGAAGCCGCGTAACATGGTTTTTGGAGAAAGATACGTCTACACGCCAAGGGACTTGGCTAAGGCGAGGCTGATCAATGAGGAGATTGCCAGAATTAGCAGGGTTGTTATTCATCCTAAGTTTCGAGGCATCGGTTTAGGAGCCTTTTTGGTGCGAGAAACACTGCCTAAGGTCAACGCCAAAGTTGTTGAGGTTTTAGCTGTGATGGCAAAATACAATCCTTTCTTTGAGAAAGCCGATATGGTTAGAGTTGACTATCGAAGGGATGAGACCTCAATTGAAAAGAAGATTAGAGGGTTTCTAGAAGCCCATAATTTTGATTTCACCTTTGCTCAGTCGAAGACTTATTGTCGCAGCTTTTTTAGCGAGCTGAACAACCAAGATAAACAAGCCTTGCTTGAGTATCTTTCTGAATTTGCCTCCCAGCCGTTTATCAAGGTGGAAACAATAACACCAGATTTATTGACCCGGACTCTTTCTTCAGAAGGAGTCTATCTATACAGGATTAATAGTTCAATGTTGAAATAACGAGTACATTTTCGAATGAAGCAATTATGGAGCAGCGTTGTTTTAGAATCTTTAGAGTAGTAGTGTCACAGAATATCGTTTAGTTCAAGAAGGCTTGTGAGGATTTTTCTTTCTAGTTCTTTGGCTTCTGTGTTTTCTATTTTTTTGTTTATTTGTTTGTGGAAGTCGCCGTTGTGATAGGTGCTTTTGAGCCTATAGTGTGTGAGTTCGTGTAATATTAGATATTTGACGCAGTCCAGATTTAGGCTTGGGATTATGTTTTTGTTTATTCTTATCGTGTTTTTCTTGAGTGATATGGAAGCTGCCTTTGTTTTCATGGGTCTTAATTCTATCTTTATGTCTTCAGAAATGTCGAGGTTTTCTTTAAGCTCCTTTAGAATTTCTCTGAGCTGTTCTTTGTTCATGCAGCTATTCCTCTTGTTTTTCTGGCTTCTTCGATTATGTATTCTTTTGTGACTATTTCTGCAAAGTTTTTCAGTTCGGGTAGAATTTGGCTCGTATCGACTTTTTCTTTCTTCATTTCTTTGAATAGGTCTTTCATTAAGGCTGTTCTGACCTTATTTTCGTGATAGGCGACGATTTTTGTTGCTTTTATTACTTCTGGGAGTGTTTTTCTGAGTTCTTCTAATTCGAATGATAGTTCTTTTTTGTCTCCAAATTGTTGGTTTAGTAGTAGGTTTACAGTATCGATTATTCTTTCTGATGGTGGTTTGGCTGAGATTTTTTCGTCGTATATGATTTTTTCTTCTGTTGACTCTGATAGGATTCGGAAGAAGACGGTAGTGTCGATATTCCTCGTGGTCCATTCCTCTTTGGCTTTCTCAATTCTATCGTGTATTGCTTTGTATACTGGGTTGGCAAGGTCTGTTTCGAGTAGGCTTCTCAAAATACTGTATGCGTCCGCAACTGTTTGTTCTTGAATGATCTCCTTGGCTGAGATTTTTTCTTTAAGTCTTTGTAGAGTGTTTTTTAACATTTCGTTGTCTATTTCTGTCTTTATTATTGTGCGGAATTCGTCTACGAGGGTTTTTTCGTGTATGAGTTCTATTAGTCCTTCCCAGAATTCTTTGGGGACTTTTCCTCCTTTGATGTAGTATAGTATTTTTCCATAGATGTATGATAGAAGTTCTACTTCCTCAACGTAGTGGATTTTTTCTCTATGTGAGCCCGATGCTTTGAATTGGTCTGTTGTTTCTTTTAGCCTGTTTAGTAGGGTTTGGGTTTCGGGTGTGTTCCAGAATGCGGCTATCATTCTTATTTTTGGGTCTGTTGTTTCTTTTATGGTTTCTAAGGCTTTCCTTTTGTCGATTTTTATCTCTGTCTTTATTTTTTCGATGTCTATGCTGAGGTCTCTTTCTTCAATCGTTAGTGTTTTCATGAAATGTTTTAGGTTGTTTAGGTTGCCTTTGAATTCTTCGATTTTCTTTTCTATTGTGCCTAACACGTTTTCTTCTAGGTCTGTGGCTATTTTTTTGTCGGCGATTAGTTCGAATTTTGTTAGGCTTTCCTTGACGTGTCCTAGTAAGCCTATCGAGTCGACAATGAGTCCGTATTTTTTCTCGGTTATTTCGTCTTTGTAGGGTCTGTTTACTCTGGCTATTGCTTGTAGGAGCCGATGTTCGTATAGTGGTTTGTCGAGGTACATGACTTTTAGTTTTGGAGCGTCGAAACCCGTTATCAACATGTCTGTGACAATTAGGATTTTTGGATTGGCTTCTTCTTTGAATTCTCGTTGTACGTCTAGATTTATCTCGGTTGTATCGTTTTTTCCTCTTTTTTTGCTTATTTGTTCCTTGTAGTCTAGGATTGCTCCTCTGTCGTTGTGTTGGTATGTCATTACGATTTCCGTCCATTTTTTCACGTCTTCGCCGTAGTGTGAGGCGTATAATTTTTCGAGTTCGCGGTCTAGGAATTTTTTCATGTGGACACATGCTTCGCGGTTTGCCGTTACCACCATTGTTTTGAAGCGGAATTTTTCTGTGTCGGCCTCTATTCTTTGGGCTATGTGTTGGGCTAGTTTTTCTAGTCTTTTTTCGTTTGTTAGGAAGACTCTTACTTTGGTTAGGTGTTGTCTTATTTCGCTTTTGGTTATGATGAGGCTTTGGGGTGGGAGGGTTTCTGATGGTTCGCCGGTTTCTAGGAAGGTTTCCATGTCGTCTGCGGGGCTTCCTTCGGTTGAAGTTTCAAGCCAGTGTTCTATGTATTTTTTGACGTCTTCGTCTTGCAGTAGGATTTTGATGCCTTCTGTGACTGGTTTTCCTTCTTGGATTACGTCGTAGACTATTGGTAGGGTGAATTTATCGTCTATTGAGTCTTTTATGAAGTAGACATCTAGGTGGTACTCTTTTGGTGGGTGGGCGAATTCTAAGAATGTGTTTCTTTCGAATTTGAATACTGGTGTTCCTGTGAAGGCGAATCTCATGGCGTTTAGAAATACGTTTTTCATCATGGATGCTAAGAGGCCGTATTGGCTTCTGTGGGCTTCGTCTATTAGGAGGAGGATTTCTCTTTTTTGAATGCTTCCTAGCTCGATAAGTTTCTTTCTTTTGTCTTCTTGTGAAAGAAGGCTTAGTTCTTTTTGTATTTTTTCGTATTCTTTTTTGCTTTTTTGTTCGGTGTGTTCAAGTTGTTCGTTTGTTAGGTTTAGAAGCAGGTTTTCGAAGTCCTCTCTTTGGAATTTTTGGACTAGTACTATGTTGATTCCTTTTGTTATTATGTTTTGTTTGTATTCGCTTCTTTTTATTGTGGTTATTTCCTCTTTCAGTTGTTCTATGCTTTCGATGATTTTGAGGTAGCTTTTGAATTTTGGTGCTTTTAGTCCTTCTAGGAAGTCTTTGAGTTGTCTTTGTAAGTCTGTGCGGTCTATGATGAAGAATATGAGAGGGTTTCTCTCAAAGTATTCTTCGAAGTATTTGTTTGCAATGTAAAACATCGTGTAGGTTTTTCCGCTTCCTTGCCAATGCCATATAAGCCCATGCTTTGTTTTTTCACCGTTTAGGTAGGATGATATTCTTTCTAGAGCTTTTTCGGCTGCCATGTATTGGTTGTATCTTCCGATGATTTTGTCTGTCTCTCCATCTCGTTGTCTAAAGAATGTGAACCATTTGATGATGTTTAATAAAGTGGTCGGTTTCAAAAGGGGGTCGATGGTTTCTATTTTAGTGGTGTTTTCTTTTTCTTTATGTTCGATTTTCCATGGCTGAGCTGCGGTTAGTCTTGTTTTTCTGTTCCAGTTTGGGAATGTTGGGAGGAAGAGTTTTTTGTGGCCGTAAGCTATGGCAAGTTGGGTGTACCTGAAGAGTTCTGGGGATTCTTGTTCGTATCGTCTTATTTGGTCAACAGCTTCTTCTTCAGAGTCTATTCTGGTTGAGGGTTTTACTTCTATTATTGCGATGGGTATCCCGTTTATGAAGAGGGTGAAGTCTGGTTTTGTGTTTCTTGGTGAGCCGGGATACTTTATTTCTCTGGCGTAGATGAGGCTGTTCTTTTCTGGGTTTGTGAAGTCTATTAGGCGGAAGGTTCTTTTTTCGCTTCTTTTTACAGTAAATTCCGCGCCATATTTTAGATAATCTAGAAGAGAGTCTTCAGTTGCATTTCGGAGTATGTTTTTAACATGATCTAGAACTTCTCTTTTTTCAGCTTCAGCTAAATCCTTTAGGATAGACTCGTTTAACTCGTTGAATTTCTGCTCAAAAACTGTGTCATGAATAAAATTTTCTAAAAGTAGATTTTCGGTTAAGCCGTATTTTTCCCCGTTTTCCCATTTCAAATTCCCCAGCTTATGTTTCAGCTCGTCAACATCTGCCCATTCAGGAACTAAGGACCTTGAAAAATCTGAGAATTCGCTCACACAATCACCCTAACCCTACCGGTCAAAAGTAAATCCATCAAACGCCTCTCCATCCTAACAATTTTCTCCTTTTTGCCTCTTTTTGATCGCAAAATGTCGTCTATTGAAGAAAGGATTGTAGCTATTCTTTGCTGTTCAGAAAGATGTGGGATTGGTATCATGAATTTTTCAAAAATCGACTTTTTGACGATGGGCTTTGCAGTAATTCCTGCCCACGAACGAAGCTCGTCTTTCTTGAAGCCCATGATGTAACATACATAATGTGGATTTACTTTGTTATTGCAAATGATGGCGTTTATTTGTTGGTTAGTTATGCATTCGCTAGATGCCATTGCAACTTTTCCCAGAGTAGAACCTATGCAGACAACAAGTACAGAGTCTTTTGGAATAGGTCTACCCTTTTTTGCTCCTTCTTCGGTGACTGTTCTCTCTGTTCGATATACGTACTTGTCTTCAGTAAAATCTGTAGGGGTAACAAAAGGGCATTCACCATTCCAGTATTGTTTAACAGATGTCGAGGGGGTAGTTCCAGTAACAACCTCCCCTAATTCCTTGATTCTAAGGATTTCCCAGTCTTTTGCCATTTTCCCTATCGGTGTTTCTCTGAATTCTTTGTGTCCTATTCCTTCTGTTAGCAGCTGCTGCATTAGTCCCTTCTTTAGGCGTTGAGCCTGGGCAATAGCTTCATCAATCCTCTGAACCGCCAAATCAACACAAGAAAGAACCTCAATAACACCCTGCTGCTCAAAGAACGGTGGTAGTGGAACTTTGAATTTTTCCAGCATGGTCTTAGAAAGTTCCTTAAAGGTACTTCCACCACTCAAATTTTGCAGCTTCTCTTTTTTGAACAAAAGATAATAAGCATAAAACAACGAGTGAACCTTTTCTCCGTCTTTCGGAATTAGACCTTTACAACCTTGATTAAACGCACCTTTTCCTTCTAAAAAAGCAACATATCCAACAGGAGCGCGTGTTGAAAGAATTAGAGATCCTTTTTGCATAAGCGTCAAATTACATTCTTTTAGTGCTTTATGCGTTATTTTTCGTTCACTTTCATTAATCTGTATTTTCCCATTTAACTTACTCAAATCCGTCGGAGTAAACCAGTTTATATTTCCCCCATTCCAGTAGTCAGGTTTCTGAGTAGATGGAGTTGTTCCAGTTTCGACCTCAAACAAATCACTTAATTTATTGACACCCCAATCTTCTGGTGTCTTCCCTATCGATGTCTCTTGGAAGCTTACTTCTTTGTAGAATTTCATTTTGAGCTCGCCTCTAGGACCTCCGTTATATAATTGATTGCTTTCGAGACAGTCCCTTTCTCTTCAGCCTCTGTCTTTTCATATTTCTCGAGCTCGACAGCTAAGTCGATTTCTTCTTCCTCTTCTTTTGGATAGACGTATAGAGTCACGTTGAGATTGTAGTCATTCTTTCTGATTTCTTCAAGAGAAACAACCTTTGCAAATCCTTCAATATTCTCAAATCTCCTATATGCGTCAACAATATTGCTCCTGTTTCTCTCAGCGATTATGTTAAGCCTTCTAATTTCTGGATGGCTTTCACACTCATTAGATGCGTTTATAAACAGAATATTACCCTTCCTTTCTTCAAGCTTATTGCTGTCAAGGATTAGAATTAGCCCCTGCGAAGGGGTATTGTAGAAGAGTTTCTCAGGTAACAGAATAACCGCATCAATCAAGTCTCTCTCAACCGAAGCCCGACGAATGTTTTTCTCTTTTCCTCCTCGGGACAATGCTCCATTATCCAAAATAACACCAACTCCCTTGTTTGCAAAATATGACATTAGCTGTATCCAAGCCCAATCAGCCGTGTTCTTCGGCGTGAATCCGCTCACACCCAAACTCGTATATATTCTTCTAACTGACGGCTCCCCAAGATTGCTCTCATCATAATTGTCCAAATTCCACGGCGGATTAGCAATCACATAATCAGCACGCTCAAATCTCGGATTAGTTAGGCTATCGCCAAGGTATATTTGATAACCCTCAATTCCATGAAGAATCACGTTCATTTTAGCAATTACAGCCATTATCTCATTACGTTCCTGACCAAAAAGCTCCAAACTAGGCTTTCCGCCACTAAGCTTCTCTTCCTTAACATAATTGTATGTCTCTATAAGCATCGCACCCGAACCACAAGCCGGGTCAAGAACCACACTCCCATCCTTCACGTCTAGAATCCGCACGATAACTTTGATAACTTCCCGAGGAGTGTATGTCTCGCCTTCCTTCGCCTTCTCAGGCGCAAAATACGACAAAACCCACTGGTAAGCGTCCCCCACCGCGTCATAATCAACATCTGAAAAATCATACTGATTAAACAACTGAACCAGCCCCTCAAGAATATGCATATTATCCTCACTGATGAAACCCAGAAACCCAAGAACCTCAATCAACTTCTGAAGGTCTGGAAGCGCCCCGTTCATCCTAGAAATCTTAATCATAGCATTCGCAAGTTCTTTAACAGTCTCTCTGCTCTTTGTTATTTCACGCCAACTATACAACCTCTTCTCCCTGTCGTCATACAAAACAAGATAATCACTATTAGACAAAAGATAGGCTTCTTCCCTTGAAAAGCCCTCCCCAACATACTTATCCACGATAGAATGCCACTTATCACTGACTGTCTTATAAAAAAGGAAAAGCAAAAGAACCTTATAGTCCACAGCCGTCCTAATCAAATCAGCGCCACTTTTCAGCAACCTAATCAGATTATTCTTGCCAACCGCCTCCTTCTTAATCGAAACAGTTGGACGAAGCAAAACAAGCCTGTAAATCTTCTTCCTAAAATCTTCAGGGCTCTCCTCAACCTCAACCAAACCCTCTTTCCTCAAAGCGGAAAGAAGCTTATTCACATTCTCAAGCCCTAAATTGCGCTTTCTCAGAACCTCTTCAACATCCTCAGTCGTAAACTCTCTAGCCCCGACATCCTCAACAAGCAAAAGATAACGGCTCCTAGCCCACTCCTCCAATCTACTAACAGCATTCCAGTCGACGCGCAACAATTCAATACCACCAAGTTATTTGTGTCATTAGATACTATAATAAGATTTAGGGTATTTAATCTATCTGCAAAGACACTCACACTGAACCACCATTAAACGCTTTTAAGCTCAGCAAACAAAATTAAAACGTGATCTACATGGCCAAATGTCCTAACTGCAAAAAAAGAAAACCTCCAACCAGCCAAAACATGGAAATACGGACAATTCACAGTTCAAGCCTATACATGCAACAACTGCAAAACCCAATACAGAGAATACGCCCAAAACGGAAAACACAAATTCACACTAAAACTCAAGAAAGGCAAAGGATTCATCAAGGCTTAAAGTAGTAACCAGCTATTCTTCTTCCTCAAGTTCAGTCAAGACCCATATCTGTTTGAGTGGAATAAGAGCTTTGATTTCTGCTGGTAAGTTCGTGTAGTTACGCAACAGCTCTTCTATCACTTCTTTGGATTCCCAGAGTTTTATTTTGAAGACATCATCCTTGGCTTCATTGTATATGGTTTTCTTAAAACCTCCCCAAGAAACCAAGAGCCCGTGTGTTGCGTTCATTCGATTTGTCTTATCCCGAAGTTCTCTGTAAACTGTTACTTCTATCGGTGAGTCCTGTGATTTCACTTGAACACATATTCTCGGTTCTTGGAGCCCAAGAGCCCCAGATGAGGCCTTGATATCCACAGCGCCATCAGGTCCTGGCGGAGAAATGATTGTTTTGAAACCTTGCGCTTCTAAAATGCCCGCTACTAACCTAGCAAGTTCGTGCCCCTTAAATTTCCGTGATATATAGTCTCGCAATTGATCCATCGCCATTTGCCCGAGATCAATAGGAGCTTCCTCCTCTTCCTCAGCTTCTTTTGTTGGCTCTTTAGTTCCTTTGACAAAATCAGTTATTCTTCTCTCTGCTTCGTGTCTCTCAGCTCTACTGAAAGTCATTGCCGAACCAAATGTGAAAAGTATATCTTGGTCAAATTTCTCTCTCGGAATGTTCTTCTTAATCCAACTAACATCTTTCGTATGCTTCATGTCGACTCCAAGGTCCTCTCTGAATTTGTATTCGCTTCGAACCTGCCCGATCCAAATAGTTCCACTAGTCTTCATTGGGACGACTACATAATCGCCAACCTTGGTTGTTCTTAGAAATGCATAGATCTGCCCAACATGATTACGCATGCGCCCCTCAGATGCATCAGGCCAAACCTTTTCATACAGTGACTTTAGCTCCGCCCTCGATTTTATTCCTGAGAGATCATCCGGTAGACCAAATCCGATAGCAATTAAGTTGTTTTCAATAAACCGACCTTCACGCTCGCCCCTTTTTCCACCCTTACAAACCCAAAGTGTCATGGTTGCTTCTGGGTTCGCGATTTCTATATAAATGTTTCATTCTAGCAGCTCAGGCTGTGATATTGCGTATTTGATTCTCGAAATCATTTATGGTAAAACGCGCAAGTTCGCGGATGGCAGAGAATTTATTCTTTTTCTTTGTAGTAGCCTAGTCCTGCTGTTGCGCCTGTTATTGTAGCGAACCATACGATGGTTGCCGTTATGTTTCCTTGGCTGACTGTGTAGGCTAAGCCCACAGAAACTCCGTTGAGAACAGCTAAGACTGCGGACAGTTTCGGCTTAAACCGAAATCCCACTGTTTCACCTCCCCATTTTTTCTAGATATATCCGGTTTGACTGTGTGATAGTTTGTTCAGTTGGCTCTTCTTTGTCCCACAACTCAAAAACCAAACTCAACCAGATTCTTGCGAATCTCTTCAACTCGCACATGTTCGCACATTCATGGGGTAAATTCGAGCCATTTTCATACGTAAAAGTGTGCTCTTATTGAGGAAGCCCTCTGTGCTACATGTGCGCAGATAGAAGCATGCATGATTTTTGATGTATTCAAACGATCGAGGCAAATCATCAAGGCTAAAGTTTTTTTCAAAGCCAGACAAAATAGGAGACATGACCATGGAAAAGAAAGCGATTATTGAGGAATTGTTCAGTCGAGCCCGAGTGTACTTAGATGAGAAAGCCGATATGATAATTGAAACACTTCAAGTTTATGACGATCTTCCCGAGTCATGCTCAAAGTGTAATGAATCTTTAGAAGAAATCTACTCACGATCGGAGGAGGATATTCCATACAACCTTGTTGTTCTAAAATGTAAGAAATGCAAGGTTTTTTACGCATTCTGGATCGAGGACATCATTGATGATGACATCTTTCTTACCCCAGCAAAGGAAGATGAACACGCAGGAGGGAGAGTAGTAGAGCCTCACCATTGGAAACATGTTGGAAAGCCTCAATGGGGAGAAGGAAAACCACCGAAATTCTCAAGAGAACTTGCAAGAGAATATGGGAAAACCATTTCTAAATTAGAAGTTCTTGACAACAAGTTAAACTCTCTCATTCAAGCAAAACTTCCAGAAATGTATAGAGCTGGCTTAAGCATTGAAACGATCAATTCAGCAAGAGACAGAGCCATGAACTATTTGAGAATGAAATCTGTAACGTCAAAACAGCTTGTTAGCTTATTCGCAGCAGCGGTATATGACGCCTCACGTGAAGAACTTACAGATGTTGGAGGTCTTCGGCGGGTCTGTGAAAAAATTTCTGAGAGACAATTAGAGAAGATTTTTGGAACAACAAGAAAAACAATACGCAAGTGGAGAAAGCACTTTACCAAGACACATGCCTGATTTCCACTCATGATGGGGTAATTTTTGGCATTTTCTTATGGTGAAAATGTGCTTCTATTGAGGCGCGCTACCCTCTATCTTTTTCTTTAGAGTTTAAAGCGAGGATGTTCCCTAACAATACGCTTTAGTTCTTTGACCCCTTTCCACACAACGCTCTCAGCAGTTATCACTCTGTTTCCTTTCGCATCGTCTTTATCGATGGCAATAATCTGAATGGGAACACATCCCTGATAGATGTACTCGGTTCCAGGATGGATAATTCTATTTTCCTTATCAGGCAAACGATAAATGTATTCTCCGGTTTTTGGGTCAAACCATTCACATAAATGAGTTTTAGCCTCTGCACATCTCATACCCGTACCCATCCAGTTTGCTGTCATGGTAAATTCAAAGGCTCGATCAAGCGGGTCTGTGGGTCCTTCACACTGCAGATCTAAGTTACCATCTATTGGCACGTAGCATTCTTCAAGTATTTTAATGCATTTTTCCAAATTAGGTCGAGACGAATAGTAAATCTCCACCATACCCGTGCGACCAATTGAGATTTTGGAATCTATATCTCTAAGATTAAGGATTATCTGAGCATTGGGCGATTCTCCACTTTTTTCGGGGCGACCTCCACCAACCTCTACTTTCACGCCCAGCTCTTGCGCTTTCTCGATCGTAGCATCATAATCAAACAGGGCTGGCTCTATATCGTATCATGAACTTCTTCATTTAAATCGAAAAAACCAGTAGTTCTTGCGCACTATTATCTATTTTGTCTAAGATAGAGGTGTCAAAACAGAATGGCTGAACAAGTTGTCACCACAGCTAAAGCATACTTAACAGACAGCTCAAAAGTCGTCGTTATCCCAAGAGAATTGAGGAGAAAACTAGGTGAAGAAAATACAGACCTCTTTATCATTAAACTGGATGGCAAGCAACGCATCATTTTGGAACCTATTAAAAAGAAACCAGAGAGCTAGTCAGAAAGGTTCTCCGTGAGGCTTTGATTTGCAGTCAAAACGTCCTTAATAATAATTGACACGCGTGTGCGGTTTACATTTGAAAACGAATGAAGTCTCCGAATCCTCGCGCGAGTGTAACGGTAAAAGAAGTACGCTGGAAGAGGTTGCATGCCTGTGGGTCAAGGATTCACGACGAAACCCAAAATTCGCCGTCACCTTCTTAATTCAACCCCCACAAGAAAACGCGCTGTGCACTTGATGGAGTTGCTTTTCCAAAATGGGTTTGTTCAGGAGGCACCTTACGAGACGGTACATCAGTTTGTTATCGAGAAGGCTGATTTCATCGGTTTGGATGACAGAGTCATAGAACGATACATTGGGCGACCCAGAAGGACCCTGAGGCAAGATGAGAATCCCAAAACAGAAATGCGACTGAGGTATCCCAAAACTGGCACGATAATTCAGAAGGAGTACACTGCTGTAAAGACTCTGCCTCAGAAAGAAGGTATATGCCACAAACTCGGCTACATGAAGTTTGACTATCGGAATGAAAGGCCATTTCTAATATTTGATCATAAGGAAGTGCCATTACCTTACCACTTGAAAGAAACGGCTCTATCTGGTTCCGAGAAGAGTGAAGCCTTAGAGTATTCCAAAGATGATTTGTGTGTGAGTCCTATAGGCTCAACGAACAAGAACAGAGAGACTCGCATAGAGACCATAGTGAGAGAAAGAAGAGAGAGAAGAGACTCTAAGCAACACACACAAATTTGGTCCAAAGATCTTCGGATTGAACCCAATGCTGATGGGCTTACCATGATGGAAAAGGCGAAGGCGAAGGCGAAGTGGCTGAGGGAGGGGCTGGCTTCTACAACAATGAGCATACTCGGCAATGCGAAGGCTACAAGAAAAAGGTGAAAGTCTAGAATGAGTGAGCTTAGAGATGTAATTCGCCCAGGAACAACTCGTGGGCTTGACTTTATAGTCTTGGATGAATTGAGGAAGAGAACAGGCGTCAATCCCGATGCCATACTAAAATTCGCATTAGCTGAAATGCTATGCAACGCCCTAGACAAGGATTCAACTGAAATAGAAATTGATGCCCAAACCAATGAAGACTTTAACCGCGTGTCCATTAAGGACAATGGCACTAAGAAGCTTTCACTTGAAGAGATTAAGCTAATTCTGGATTTTGAGAATAAGGCTTCATCTAAAAGAGGCTTCCTTAGAGTTTCAAGGGGCTATCTTGGAAACGCCTTAAAATGTATCTTCGGCTATTCCTACGCGCTTGCGGATTCAAAAGGTCTTAGCCCACCACCAATTGTTATAGCGAGCGGAAGTTACGAGTATAGAATTTGCCTGAAGCCAAATCGGATTAGGGAAGTCATTGAATCCGAAATTGAAACAGCAGAAAGGCAAGATGATGGCTTTACCACATTCACCGTTAGGTTTCCAAAACAAGATCAGGACTGTGATCCGTCAATCTTAGAGGCTCTGATATTCGCTACAAGCATGGTTAATCCATCTCGGAAAACGTCATACAACCTTTTCAATGTTGAAAAAGGAACATTAGGCTTTGCAGATAAATCCAATAGCATTAGGCAAGAATCATCGGTTCTATGGTATAGCGAAAAACAATTCCTAAGTTTATACGAGGATTTCCTAAAGGCAAGACCTGAAACACAACTGAAAGAGTTCATCCCCTTGTTCAGAGGATTCACTTCGAAGAAAGTCATCGGGGAAATCCTGCAAAAACTCAACTCTGGGAATCATGATTCGCAAGCCAATGACTGTTTGCAGTTTTTCCCCGCAACACCAATGAAAAACTTGCCCAATCCAAAGATAAGCCAACTGTTCAAAACATTGAAGACTAAAGCGAAACCCATCGCGAAAAGAAGCATCCCATCCGTCTTAGGTTGCATAGGTGAAAAAACGTTTGAGAAAATCCGTGAACAAAATGGGTGGGAAAGGCTTAGATATGTAATGATGCTAGGCATCAAAACCGAGTGTCCTATTGTTCCTTATTTCCACAAGGAAAACTGCCAAAACCCAGATCATGTTGAATTTCCATATCTCATAGAGCTTGCAGTATTTGATAGAAAGAAAGATGATGTAGAAGGCCTGAAGGTTTACCAATGCGTCAATTTCATGGCTTCAATGGAAGACATCTTCTCTAGAATTTATAACATCAACTACCATTTAGGCAGAGTAGGCATCAACAAAGACATGCCCGTTACTATTGTGGCTCATCTTGTGTGTCCAGTTTTAAAATGGCTAAATTATGGGAAGAGTGGTTTAGATGAGTGAAAGCATAAGCGTTCTAATGGAAAAAGCCTTCAAAAAGGTCCTACCAATACCAAAAACACCAAGAGTTTATCAGTTGCCACCACCACCAAAACCGCTGTCATGGATACCGCATGGACAAATCGGCAATGAGGATTATGAGGAAAGGCTTGAGCATTTCGCTAATGAAATTAAGGTAATAGATTCTCAGAGAACGAAAAGTGTCAAATACTCTTCGAGGGGTTGGTGTTATCTTCTCGAAGGGCTTGGCAAAATCACTAAAGGCGAATTTCAAGCCTGCCAAACAGCTATCAATGACTGCAGAAAAATCGGCTTACTACCCATAGACTTCGTTAGAGAGGACCAAGATGAAACAAGACATTTTCAAGGCATAATCGAAGCCTCTGATCCTACGGCCGTTCTAACCAAGATAAAAAACGATGTAAGTCAAATGTTGAATAAACTGCCTTCACTCACTACGGATTATTGGAAGGACGAAAAATACTTCGTAATGATGTGCGTTGAGAAAGGCGACATTCTTGGGCTATTCAAGCCAATATGTGACGAATATCACATTCCCATAGTCTCATCGAAGGGGTGGGCTCCTATTCTGCTTAGAAGCCACATCGCCAAGCTATCAGAGAAAGCTGAAGATAACGGATTAACACCAGTGCTACTGTTGTTTTATGACCATGACCCGGCAGGGCTGAAAATCACTAACACATTCAAAAAGAACCTTCAAGATTGCGAAAGAGGAACAGGTTGGAACCCATTTGGCTTAATCATTGAAAGATTCGGCTTGAACAAGGAGGACATAGACAAATACAACCTATCATGGATTGAAAACATTAGAACAAGCTCAGGCAGAGAAGCACGAGACTATGTTTACGTTATGACCTATGGCAAAAGAAAGTGCGAATCAAACGCGCTATTCAAGAATGATGAAACGCTTAAGGCTGCAGAGGAGATTTGCCGAAATGCCATCGAGAAATACTACGGCAAAGATGCAAGAGAACGCTTTAAACACAAAGAGCAAGAATCTAAACAGAAATTCAGCCAAATCTATGAGCAAACTGTTTGGGAAGAATTTGATGAGCAAATAAATGAGCTTATAGAATCCTTAACGCCAGATGAAACTGAAGAGGAAAAGCAAGCAACCCAATCTATTGCTGAAAAGGAAGTCGAAGTCACAATCGATAACAAGTTTTATGGTAGATGCCCCAAATGCGATATGCCCTTCAACTATGATGCTTCTGACGTTGGTAGACTTGTAAGGTGTAGATTCTGCAATCTTCCCATGAGGCTCAAATGGAGTCCAGAGGTTGAACGCTCTTCATGACTAGGGGAAAGGCTGGCTTCACTGGAAACAGCATACTTGGCGAAAGCGGGGAAAAAAGACGAATTGGAAGTCGGAGCGCTCAAACTCCGCCCGCCCAGCCCCCTATACAGCCTAAATGTCCAGAATGTACGTCGCAGAAAGTGTGGAAGGATGGAGTGCGCTCAACAAGGGATGGCGACATACAGAGATGGCTATGCCGGGCGTGTGGCTACCGCTTCTCTCAACCTAACGTAAAGGTCAATATCAGCAGCCAAATCGGTGAACGCCTTGAGTCTGGAAAGAATTACCTGAACTCTAGAGTCGGTTCTATCAACTTCATGGTTAAGAAAGCGTTTAACAACAGTCCTCTCAGCCTTTGTGAAGACGTAGCTTCTCATAAATCATCCTCAGTTTCTACTGTAGAAAAACACTTAAATAGTTTACCTTTCTATAATAGAAAGCGTCAAGTATGCGCTTCGGAAGGAGAGGCGAAAAACTTGGCCACAAGCGAAACCCGAATTCAGGAAAAGGCTGCGGGAGCCACAACGAGAACACTGGACGAAGCAACAATCAAGGGGAAACTCGTAGAATTTGCCTTTTTCCTCAAGAAACAAGGCTACAAACTTTCAACAATAAGAAAGAGTTCAGAATGCATACAAAACCTTGTTCATCATGGTGCAAACATCGATCTCTTTAATCCAGAAAAGATCAAGGAAATCATCGCTGAACAGTCTAATTGGGGTGACGGATATAAAGCAAACATAACAATCGCTTATACGCATTTTCTGAGAATGCATGGTATGACATGGGATCCGCCAAAATACACTATTCCAAATAACTTGCCATGGATTCCATTAGAGCAAGAGCTGGACACTCTAATAAAATCAACAGGCAAAAAGACAAGCATCTTTCTACAAGGACTAAAAGAAACAGGTGCAGACCCCGGAGAACTGCAAGCTATAGAATGGATCGACGTAAATCCACAAGCAAGAACCATAACACTCAACAAACCAGTAAAAGGACATAGACCGCGAATCATAGAGGTCTCAAAGGAACTAATAGAACGCTTAAACCTACTTCCAAGAAAGTCAGAAAGAGTTTTCCAAGGAAAAGTGCACAGTCTCCAAAAGAACTTTCTGAATCAACGCAAAATAGCCGTTCGAAAATTCAGTAACCCGAGACTACTAAAGATAGTCTTCACAACCTTCCGACACTGGAAAGCAACAATGGAATATCACAAAACAAAAGACATCCTATGGGTCATGAAGTTACTTGGACATAAAACCTTGAAGTCAACACTAGTTTACATCGACTTAGAGAAAGCCATTTTCAAAGAGACGAATGACGAGTTCACGGTCAAAGTCGCCGAAACCTTAGACGAGGCATGCAAACTACTCGAGGTAGGCTTCGAATACATCACCGACATGGAAGGCAAAAAAATCTTTAGGAAGCGAAAATAACAACGCAAAACTACCACGATTCGTCCAAAAATACCATGATTAGAGCGAATCGGCGGCTACCGAGTAGACCAACTGGCACGAGACGACCTAAAACTTATTCCCCAATTAGGCGGAACTGGTGGAGGCGTCAGACGAAGCCTGATCGATTTTTTCGATGGCTGG
>Ga0129297_10000540_pt1 | contig 18176 bp, 15 predicted proteins | sample I18A1metaG_FD_94708 | JGI IMG/M metagenome (GOLD analysis project Ga0129297, IMG submission 94708) | Lake sediment bacterial and archeal communities from Gulf of Boni, Indonesia to study Microbial Dark Matter (Phase II) - ​I18A1 metaG | ecosystem: Environmental > Aquatic > Freshwater > Lake >... | reverse complement strand
TATGAAAGAAGGGAATTATGGACAGTCGTTTCCCACTTTTGGACCCGAGCGAAGAGGCGCGCCCATCGTAGCGTTCACGCGGATAGACAACAAGCCCATAAGGCTTAGATGCCAAATCTACGAACCGGACTATGTGATAGTTCTAGATCCGACGATTTGCCAACTTCAAGATGTGACAAGCGGGCTGAAACTTGAAGGTGCCGTAATAATAAACACCCAGTACACGCCGGAGCGAGCTAAGGCAGAAAAGCTAGTTGCAAAAGGCAAGGTTTATACTGTGGATGCTACAAGCATTGCCGTGAAAATTTTGGGGCGCCCGATACTGAACACAACAGTCCTCGGCGCCTTTGCGGCTGCAACTGCTGAAGTAAAACTAGAATCTCTGTTTGAGGCTGTAAGAGATCGATTTTCCAAAACTCTGGCAGAGAAGAACATTTATGCCATTGAAGAGGCGTACAAATCGGTAAAAGGTTAGGTGAGTGATCATGTCTAAACCTTATTGGACAAAGGAAAACTTTCCGACGAATCCCGTAATACGAAATCCAGGCGGGTCGCTGGCTTTCAAATCAGGCGCATGGCGAATGCAGAAGCCCATTATTGATCATAGTAAGTGCACAAAATGTGGGCTTTGCGCAATTTTCTGTCCAGACATAGCAATTAAACAATTGCAGGACGGCCAGTTCGAAATCAACCTTGATTACTGCAAGGGTTGTGGCATATGTGCGAACGAATGTCCACAGAAAGCCATTCAGATAGTTATGGAGGTTCAGGACACATGCACAAGCTGAAGTTGATGTCTGGAAACAAAGCGGTGGCTGAGGGGGTTAAGCTCTCAGAAGTGAACGTAGTAAGCGCCTACCCCATTACGCCACAGACTTCAATTGTAGAGTATCTTTCAGAATCTATTGCAAACAGTGAATTGAATGCCGAATTTGTCCAGGCGGAAAGTGAATTCGGAGCAATGAGCGCGTGTATAGGCGCATCTTCAGTTGGAGCTCGAGTCTTCACTGCAACTTGTTCTCAAGGACTTGCGCTGATGCATGAACTGAATTATGTTGCCGCTGGCCTAAGGCTTCCAATAGTCATGGCAGTTACAAACCGTCAACTGTCCCAGCCTTTGGGCATGTGGTGTGATCACAGCGATGCAATGGGTGAACGAGATTCCGGCTGGCTTCAAATCTACGTGGAAAGCTGTCAAGAAGCCCTTGACACAGTGATTCAGGCATTCAAAATAGCAGAAAGCAAAGAAGTCCTATTGCCCGTCATGGTGTGTTTAGACGGCTTCATTCTCTCGCATACTTCAGAGGCTGTGGAAGTTCCTGATCGAGAAACCGTTCGAGAATTTTTGCCACCTTATAAACCTGATGCCGATTACAACACTCTTATGGATATAAACAAGCCCGCAGCAGCCGGAGGCGGGTGCCCTCCAGCTTACACGATGGAGTTTGACTATAAAAAATTTGAGGCTCAAGAGAAAGCTAAAGAAGTCATAAGGAAAGTTGATGAAGAGTTCGCTGAGAAGTTCGGTAGACAATATGGTTTAGTAGAAGCATATCGATGCGATGATGCTGAAATTATTCTTGCAGCCATGGGCACGATGGTAAGCACAGCTAGAGAAGTAGCTGACAGAGTGAGAAGAGAAAGAGGATGGCGTGTCGGTATTATTAAGATTAGGTCTTATAGGCCATTTCCGAGAGAGGACGTTTTAAATGTTGCATCTGAGTCAAAGGTTCTAGCGGTTATGAGCAGAGCGATCTCCTACGGAATTGGCGCGCCGGTCTATTCTGATGTTGCGGCAGCTTTGTGCAACACGCCTCAAAAGCCTACTTTGCTCAATTTCATCACTGGTATGGGAGGAAGAGATGTAACGCCGAAGGATATAATGACAGTGTTTGAAAAAGCAAAGAAAACGGCTGACACGGGAAAAGTGGAAACTGAAATTGACTGGATAGGGTTGAATAAAACTTTGGTTGGAGGTTGAGTCTATGGTCTCTGTTTGTGAGGAACCAGTTTTAGTTTCTGGCCATAGAGCATGTCCAGGCTGCGGTGCGATCGTTGCTCTAAGGCATGCCTTGAACGCGTTGGGTAGGAACATAATAGTTCATGTTGCTACCAGCTGCATGGAAGTATCAATAATGGGCGGGGGAGTTTTTCCGCGGGGAGAATATCCACTCACCGTTCCATCATTGCACACGGCTTTCGAAACAGGTGGCGCCGTTGTGTCAGGCATGGATGCAGGTTTAAAGGCCCTTGGAAAAAGAGAGGGAATAACGCTTGTTGCCATTGCTGGTGACGGAGGAACAGCGGATATTGGTCTTCAAACCCTTTCTGGTGCCGTCGAACGTGGACATGATTTCATTTATATATGCTACGATAACGAAGCCTACATGAACACTGGAAACCAGAGAAGCGGAACCACCACGCTTTTTGCTGCTACCACAACTACCCCTGTTGGAAGCATTAAACGAGGTGAAACACACCTTCCTTTGAGATTGAAGAAAGACATGCCTGCAATCATGGCGGCTCATGGCATACCATATGTTGCTACGGCATCAATCGCCTATCCTGCTGATCTTGTCAAGAAGATCAAAAAAGCCGCCGAAATAAAGGGGCCAAGGTACATTCACATACACTGTCCATGCGCCCAAGGTTGGGGTTTTCCTGAAGATAAAACCATAGAAATGGCAAGACTTGCAGTGCAGACGGGCTCTTGGGTATTGTATGAGATAGAGAATGGAAAACTGAGCGTAACCATTAAAGTTGCCAAGAGAAAGCCTGTGAAAGAATATTTGACTTTGCAAAGGCGTTTCAGGCACTTGACTGATGAAGAAATCGCGAAAATCCAAGAACTTGTTGATAGAAAGTGGCAGGAGCTGGGTCTAGCATAGCCTCGAAGCACTGCTACTTTTAACTATCTCAGTTTCTTTGAGAAAAAATCAGTTAGGCCCGCCTTTTTTACTCGCTCTTTTATCTCTTCAATGTTTGTCGAATACAGTCCCAGCTTCTTCATTCTTTCGAAATAGAGGCCGCCGGAGAACGTGTAACGATTTTTCTGGCCCTCTTCCGTTTGGGTTTCTCTGTTCACGAAGGAGATGAAGTCTCCTATTGCCGTTTGCGTTGATATTTCAATGCACTTCATTCCAAGAGCGGTTCTCACAGCGTTGTGCCCTGCCAAAAGTCCGGTGACTATAGCCTCGGTGTGTCCTACATGTGGTCCAGCCTTTTCTCCTCCGCAGAATAAGTTTTCGATGCCTTGAACCTTTAACGTATTGTCCTTTGGAGCCATGGCCATGAATCTTATAGAGTTGCCGATTCCTCCTGCAATCGGATCCTCGTATCTTGTGTGTTCAAAGCCAGGCACCGTTCTAAGCTCTTCTAGGGGGAAGAAGGAAGCCATTAGCTTGGCTGGGCCGGTGTCCAGCAAAACTATGTTCTCTGCAAACTCGTGCAGTGCGTACTGCACGCATGCTTTCTTCTTTAGTTTCTCCTGTTTGACAAGCTTTTGTGGCAAAGGTACGACCGAGGTACCTTTCTCATCAAGTTCTTTTCGAACTTTGTCGGAAAGCGATTCTTTCATGAGCTTGCACGATCCGCTCATGGCCCCAAGGGTTCCATCTGCTTTTTTGCCGGCCCACTCTTTAACACCTGCTTTCTCCGTTATGCTGACTCTCGGCTTGAACGTGTGACATCTGAGGATACACATGGCGCATCCATTGCCATATTTAATGCAGTTGGCTGGAACTGCCGCCGTTCCAGTGCAGTCCACAAAGTAGTCGCCTTCAACTGCCGTTTTGTTCTCCAAAATTATGGACTCTATTCTCTTATCTTTCATCTTAACGTTGACGACTCTTGCCCTGAGCATAACTTTGACTCCGAGGTCTGCCAAAAGCTTCTCCACTTCTGGTTCGATATTAAACACGTCATACAGACTTGCATGTTTGTGTCCTGGAAAATCAACGTGCTTGTGTCTAGCCATCGAATCCATAAGATTGAAAAGTTCGCCGCCTCCCATGGCGATAGCTTCTTCAGCAGCCGTGAATCTGCCGTTGTTTCTGAAGATTCCACCAACCAAACCTGTGCCAAGAAGCATGTCAGTTCTTTCTATTAGCACACCCTCAGCGCCGGCTTTAGCCGCGGCCAATGCTGCTCCACAGCCTGACCAGCCTCCTCCAACAACAATTATTTTTGGCATAGATTTCACACAAGTTGTAAATCAATACATTGAGAGAGATAAAACTTACGAGTAATGCTCCAGTTTTGGCATGTTGACATCAAGCTAGAGTGCTACAAGTGTTGCCCCAAGCACTATTGCGACGGCCCCAAAAAGAACCTTTCTGTTGATCAGTTCACTCTTTTGCATCAAAAAATATGATATCAACAATGTAATAAGGGGACTTGTGTTCACAATGGGCGTCACAAAAACCACTTGTTCTAAGCGCAGAGCGGTATATTGGGCAAGCAAAGCCAATGTTGATATCGTTCCTGCGCTCAGCAAATATTTCGCCTCTGCTCTTTTGATCTTCAGTTTATCTCTAGAGAAGTAAACAGCAATACTCGCTTGAATGAAAATTGCGACTAGGTATGAGAAGAAACTGGCCATTATGGAAGATCCTAAACCACGTGAACCTTCCTTCGCGAATAGCTGAGAAGATCCCCATATAAAACCTCCAATCAAACCAACAGCAACTCCTCTCCGAAACTTCTGTTTAAGAACTAAATTCTTTCCATGAGCCTGCGGATTGCTGAAGGATACTAGAACTTCGCCGAAGAATATTGCGAGGGTACCCACGCCTAATGTCCAGCTCATGTTTTCTTTTAGCAATGCAACGCTTAACATAGCTGCAAAAATGATCTGCGTGCTAGTTAATTGACTTGCTCTAGCCGCCCCGATAAGTCTTATACTTGAATAAGCGAATGTCCTGCCTATGGCTAAGTGAAAGATGCCAGCCAACGCGAGATTGATCATCGTGTACAAGTCAAAATTATATGTTGTAAGTAAATCGCCACTAACTATGGCTAAGAACAACAAGATCGGAGGCGCTGCAAGAAGAGTATAAAGAACGCTTACATGTGAATCAACGTCTTGGGCTTTTCTAATGAAAACTTTACTTATGCCGTAGCAACAGGCTGCAGCGAGGGCGAAAGTAAATGGCATCATTACTTTTACATCTAACCTTTCCGCACAAGCTCACTCAGTTTCTCTATCGAAGTTCGCCGTTTTCTCAAATTGGCTTTTGTGGCGTTCATGTATGTAATGGCTCCTGTAGGGCAAAATTCTGCGCATGCAGGTTTTCCTCCGCAAAGGTCACATTTTATCGGCTTTCTCTTTGCCATGTCCATGGAAACGCCTCCAAATGGGCACGCCATAACACACATTTTACAGCCTATGCAAGCATCATAATCTATTAGTATAGCACCAGTTTCTGTTTCTCGTGACAGAGCCTTCACGGGACAAGCTTTTTCGCAAAGTGGAATGTCACATTGTAAGCAGACTGTCGGTAAGTCCAAACCTGCTTCTTCCCATTTTAAAATGCGAATTCTAGACTTGGATGGATTGAATTCCTTTTCATGATGAAAGCTGCAGGTTGCTTCGCAAGTTCGGCAACCAGCACATTTCTCGGCATCGATGACTAAAATCTTTTCCATGCATGCAGCTTTCCCCTTTCCTCTAAAAAACCTTTCTATATTTTTTTCAAAAAAGATAATGCCATTTTCGCGGAGTTACCAATGAAACTTTTGTTTAAAATGAGTAATCTATACTAACTCCGAGATGTTTATAAACGGCATTCATGACAAATTCCTACTCTGAAGCTTAAGGTTGACGTTGTATTGATCAAAGTGTCAGTTAGGTATCTCGCAAGCTTCGCCATTGTAGCAGGCAGAAGAGAAGAGACTTTACTTGTACCGGATGGAACCACTTTGAAAGAACTTTTGACCAAACTTGTTGAAAGACACGGTCCTTCCCTCGAAAAAGAGATTTTTAATTCTAGGGCAAAAGAGATTAAGCCGCACGTTTTAGTTCTTGTTAACGGGCGTTCGGTAAATCAGCTTGCGGACAAATTGAATACAAAAATCTCATACGGCGACTCCGTAATATTGACTCTCCCCACATCTGGCGGTTGAAGGGATAGATTAATGTATGGTTGGGCAGGAAAAATTCTTAAAGTGAACCTTTCAGAGAAAAAAATTGAAAAACAACCACTGTGTGAAGAGCTTAGGATCAAGTTTATCGGTGGAAGGGGCATTAGCACGAAGATTTTGTACGATGAGAACAAGGCTGAAATCGATCCATTTGATCCTGGTAACCGTATCATTTTCGGCGTAGGTCCTCTTGCAGGTACGCTTGTTCCAGGATCAGGCAGATTTAATGTCACAACAAAGTCTCCTTTAGGCTTTCTAGGCGACTCTAGCTCTGGTGGACATTGGGCTTCAGAGCTGAAGTATGCCGGGTTTGATCACATAGTAATCTGGGGCAAAGCTACGCGCCCAGTTTACTTGTGCATTCAAGATGGCGATGTTGAAATAGAAGATGCTGAGCACCTTTGGGATATGGATACGTGGGAAACGCAGACAACGATAAGGGAAGAGGTTGATGATGAAGAAGTTCAAGTGGCTTGTATAGGTCAAGCTGGCGAAAACCTTGTTCGCATGGCGAATGTCAGAACTGGGCTTAAACATGCTGCGGGACGAACAGGAACAGGAGCAGTGATGGGCTCTAAAAACTTGAAAGCAATCGCTGTCCGAGGTACCGGAGGAGTCAAGATAGCTGATCCTGAAGGGTTTATGGAATGCGTTAAAAAGGCTCGCGAGAGAGTTGAAGATTTAAAGTATACTTTAGGAGCTAAGTCCCCTTGTGGAGGAACTTATGGCGTCTTATGGTTTACTCATAGTGACGCGTCTATGCAAGCTACAAAACACCAGCAGTCTGGCTACTGGGAAGAAACAGAGAAGCTAGATCCAAAGATCTTCCATGAAAAGTACAAGGTTAAGATGCGCGGGTGTTTCGCCTGTCCAGTAAATTGTACACCCTTCTACATCGTTAAAGATGGACCTTATAAAGGCCTGAGTGGTGAAGGACCTGAGTATGAACATTTTGCTTCGTTCGGTTCTAGTCCAGCAAATGCTGATCTTCTTAAAGCGCTTAAGGCTTCTCAATTATCAGACAGATTTGGTTTGGATTGTGACTCGGCGGGCCGCATCATAAGTTTTGCGATGGAGCTATATGAACGTGGCATAATCTCTGAGAAAGATGTTGGTTTTCCTTTAGAATGGGGAGACGGGGGTGCTGTGATAAGGCTTATTGAAATGATTTCGAAACGTGAAGGTTTCGGAAATATTTTGGCTGAGGGAGAAGTGAGAGCCGCTAAGAAGATAGGAAAGGCCGCAGAAAAGTATGTTTTGACTATGAAAAATTTAGAGCAACATGAACCTCTAAGATCTGTTGTTGGTCACGCACTAGCACAATCGGTATCGACAAGGGGTTCAGATCATCTAAGAAGTGCTTACCATGCCGAACGTGATATGAACCCAAAGGAAGCCAAAGAGTTCGGCTTTAATCCAGACCCGCTTTCATATGAGGGGAAAGCCGCGGGAGTAATATTCTATGAACACAATGCAGCACTAGCCGACATGTTGGGCTTCTGCAAGTTTTTCAGTCCTTGGCTGTCAGTCCATTTTCTCGATGCAGATCTAATGGCTAAATTGTTTTCAACGGCAACTGGCATCAATGTGGACAGTGGCACATTGCTTAAGGCAGCTGAAAGGGCTTACAACGTAGAACGTGCCTTCATAGTCAGAGAAGGCGCTAGAAGGAAAGATGATTATCCTCCATGGCGGGAGTTTGAAGAGCCCTACAAATATGGTCCCCACAAGGGCTGCGTACTTAACAAAAAGAAATATGATGTCATGTTAGATGAGTACTATACGTTGCATGGTTGGGACGTCAAGACTGGAGTTCCGATTAAGACGAAGCTCAAAGAGTTAGATCTCACAGATGTTGCCCATGATTTGGAGATACACGGTTTCTACTCAGAAAAAAGTTAGCAGGAGGATTGATTAACCTTGGCAAATTTGTTGATTAGAAAAGCGAAATTCGTTATAACGATGGATGAAAATAGGCGAATCATCAAAGACGGCGCAGTATTCATAGGCAATGATAAGATAGTTGCTATCGGAAAAAATGAAGCTTTAGAAAAAGAGTATGCATCTGCTGACCTGGTCATTGATGCGAGCAACATGATAGTTAGCCCTGGGCTCATAAACTGCCACTGTCACACGACACAGCAATTGGCTAGAGGACTGGCCGATAACGTTTTCCTACCAACATGGATTCATGATCGTCTATATCCATTTGAATCTAATATGAAACCTGAAGACGCCTACATATCTGCCTTGGCATGCTTTGTTGAAGCAATAAAAAATGGAACAACCTGCATTGCGGACCCAGGCGGATATCATATGGAATGGGTTGTCAAAGCTGCAGAGAAAATAGGCATAAGAGCAGTCTTGGCAAGATCCCTTGTTGATTTGTCTTCAAGGGCTAGACCCATACCTGAAGCCATGAAGGAAACAACGGATGAGGCGATTAAGTCAGGTGAAGATTTCGTAAAGAAGTACAATGGCATAGCAAATGGCCGAATTCGCGCATGGTTCTCTTTGCGCACTGAGCGTATGGTTTCAAACAATCTGTGTAGTGCTGTTAAAAAGTTAGCTGATAAATATGGGGTAGGAATAGAGTCGCACGTATCCTCGAACCTTGATTCTGTCAATAGACACAAGGAAGTGTTCATGGGCAAAACTCCGATAAAACGATACGAACAAACAGGGGTCTTGGGTCCAAACCTACTAATAGTTCATGCAAATTGGTTAACCAAAGAGGAAATTGCGCTGGTTAGAAAACACGATGTAAAAGTATGCCACTGCCCTACGGCTGGCACCGCAGGCGGCTACGGCACATTTAAAGTAGGAAAATTTGTAGAAATGATGGAAAAGGGAATAACCGTTGCATTGGGACATGATAGTGCAGCAGAATCAAACTTCATGGACATGCTTCGCGTTGCACAAATGGCTACTGCCCACCGAGATTTTAGACTTGACGCAACTCTATTTCCGCCAGAAACACTGTTAGAACTGCTTACCATCAACGGAGCAAAAGCCTTGTTATCAGAAGAAAAAGTCGGAGCCCTCGCTGTTGGAAAGCAAGCTGATGTTGTTTTATTCGACATTAAACGGCCGGAAATGGTTCCTCTTAACAATCCCGTCTCAAATCTTGTTCATTCAGCTTCTGGCGATTGCGCAAACACGGTCATTATCGACGGCAGGATCATCATGCAAAATCGTAAACTCAAAACGGTAAACGAAAGCGAGGTTCTGAAGAAGGCTCAAAAGACAGCGGAAGAAATAATTGAAAGAAGTGGACTGAAAGTTTATTCTACGTCCACGTGGCAATATTGTTAGACTTTAGTAGAGAAATCTAAAAACTCGTACAATCCCATTTTTTCTTTGATGGCTCGAAATAGAACATAGCGATCATGTGCCGCAAATCTTTCTCCCAATGTTTGGGCTCCGATAATTCTCTCCTTTTCATCCGTGACTATTTTCGCTTTAACTCGATACTTTTCACCAAAACAATACGAGTTTCTCATGAGTGATGCGAGTTTTATGTCTATCACATTGGCTTTGATTCCTATATCATTTGCCGTAGCAGAGCTGTGGCCAATACTTGTCACGTCCACTCCGAAAAGTCTGTCCCCTTGAACCCTGAGAAAACCGTCACTTCTCTCGTCCCCTCCTACAGCATTTACACCTGCGATTCTTCCTGCTTCCGCAGCTACGCTCCCAATTGGGAAGTAAGTGTGCTTTTTTGTTATGGAATCAGTTGCCTCTATACAATCTCCAGCCGCGTATATTTCTGGGTTAGAAGTGCGCAAATGTTCATCCACTTTAATTCCATACTCTCCTAACTTTGTTTCGGTCTCTTTAGCCAGCTCAATGGATGGTCGGACTCCTGTCGCAAATATTAACATGGATGCTGGAATTTTTTTATCGAAAATCTTTACGTATTCAACGCTTCTTGAACCGCCAATTTCTTCAATTTCAGCGCTTGTTAAGGCTTCGACACCTGCTTCTTTAATCCTTCTTTGCAAATCCCTTGAGAGATCAGGTTCGATTAGCGTTCTAAGCGCACGAGAACGAATAACGATCTTAGTCTTCACACCGCGCTTAACTAGTGCTTCAGCTACTGAAAGGGCAATAGGTCCTGCACCAACAACAATTGCGCTCTTGTTCAACTTTACTTTCTGAGATATTTTTAGCGCGTCGTCGAATGTCCGAAACGTAAAGACATTATTTAGTTCCGTTCCCTTTATTTGTGGGACAATATCCTGGCCGCCAGTTGCTAAGATTAAAGCATGATAATCAAAGTGCCTTATTTTGCTCGTGTTCAATTCGCGGGCTTTTATCATTCTTTTCCGGTTGTCTATGCTATAGACTTCAAGACCCCGTAGTAAACGTATCTTCTTGTCTTCAAGAAATTGAGGAGAGCATATTGCAATTTCTTCAGGGCAAGACAATGTTTCGCGAATAACGTAGGGTAAATATGGCCTGCTATAAGGCGGATAAGTTTCTTTTGACAGAATTGTTATTTTAGCCTCTGCATTTTTTTCTCTAGCGCTAAGAGCAGCTGTAAGTCCCGCCACGCCTCCTCCTACTATTACCAGCTTTCTATCCAATACCATCACTCATTTTGCCTTGGCTTGAGTTTTTCAAGGTCATCCGCAATTTTTTTAAGGCCTAATCCTTCCAGTTTTTTTCTGGTTGGGACGCCAGTTTTCACATTCCATCCTCTAGCTATGTAATACTCATTAAGCATGGGCTCTAGGCTTACCACTTCTCCTCTAGCCGGTCCAGTAGGAATGGGTTCTCTTAAAAACCTTTCAGACAATGTGTCATCTCTTTTAGTAAGTCCTTGCCTAACATTGAAGGCTCTTTCAACGTTGATAATGGATTCGCCAGCTTTCATCATCTGTTTCTTTGTGAAATTTAGACCGGTAACAGCATTGAAAAACTTCGTCATCCACCCTGGAGGCATTAGGATTGTTCTCACTACGAATTTGCACATTTCCAGTGAATCTGCAACAGCCCTTTGTTCTTCGCACCACTTAACCAGTCGACCCTTGCCCTTAACTCCAAAGTTTTCCACAGCTTCTTTTATCCCAAATAGTTTTTCTGCTTCCTCTGGTGAGAAGAAAGTTTCAGCTGTGGGCAATGCCCTCAAATGATCTCCTCCCCGACTGGCCACAGCATAGGCTAATCCCCATGCTTTGGCTGCCCTAGGATCTGTTATGGCGGGATCTTGCCCTTTTGCGTGCATTACGTATTTTTCTGAGCCTCTTCCCAGCTTTTTTGCTGCACGATAAGCCCCTTCGGCCAGAAGATTTCCGAATCCTTTTCTGTATGCGATTTTTTCGATTAACTCTATTATTACATCTTGGTTTCCCCATTCGAGGATCATTCCGTCTGTATCTTCTTTTTTGAGGGTGCCTCTCTGCCAACATTCCATGGCCCAAGAAATTGTTGTACCCATGCCTTGTATGTCTAAACCCAATTTATTACACAGCGTGTTTGCGTAAAGAATTGATTCTAAGTTTCTGTTTCCACATTTTGATCCGAAACTTGCCAACGTAACGTATTCCGGTCCTTCTCCTTGTGTCGAGTATGGTCCATGTTTTACCGAGTAGATGTGACGGCAATGTAAGGGGCAACTGAAGCATGCTTTAGATTTAATCCAATATTTTTCGTGAAGCGTTTCAGCAGAAATGTCTTTCCATCCTTCAAATTGGGTTTCTTGGTAGTTTCTTGTTGATAATCTTCCAAGAGCTTGGTGAACGCTGACAAGTGATGCCGTGCCATCTATGGAATATGTGACTGATGAAGGGTCGCTGTAAAGAGCGTTTATCGCTTCTTCCACGGTTTTCTCTAGTTCTTTAGGCCTAGCCACTTTCACGCTGCCTGTTCCTCTCACAGCTACTGCCTTAAGATTTTTTGAACCCATTACTGCGCCTATGCCACATTTTGATGCTGCCCCTTTCGAAATTTTCCCACCGCTAATAATGCATGCCATTCTGCACAGTCGTTCCGCAGCAGGGCCAACGCATGCTGTCTGAACGTCAGGGTCGCCAACTTCATCCTTTATGGCCTCGTCAGTCTCTAGGGTATTCATTCCCCAAAAATGTTCAGCTTTTTGAATTTTGACGTTTCCATCGTCAACCCATAGATAAACAGGGTTTTTGGCTCTTCCAAGAATAATTAGTTGATCGTATCCTGCAAACTTCAATTCTGGACCGAAAAACCCGCCAGAATTGGAGTCTCCGAAACAAGGATTATCTTCTCCAACTATGGTTAAAGGCGAAAGGGCGCTTACCGTAAAGCGGCCTGAACCGGGAACTAATGTTCCAGTTAATGGTCCAAGACCAAATACAAGTGCGTTGTCGGGTCCTAAGGGATCTGTTCCCGGCTTTATAAGGTCAAACAGCGCTTTAGAATTAGCCCCCCTGCCGCCAATGAACTTGTAAACCAAATCTTGTGGGAGAGGCTGTTTCACAACTTTTCCACATTTTAGGTCAACTATGACTCTATTATTGTTCCAGCCGAACGCTTTTACCATAAGCATCCCTTTTCAAACTTTAAGTTTCTCCCTGACCAACCGCCTTCTATGCTCATACAAGTATATTTTTTCAGCCAAGCTTCTTCTCTTGGTAGTGTCCACCTTATGTTTTCTAGTGAACGTTAGAGCTTTTGGTTGGCAAAACGTCACACATTTTGGTTCACCGCTGCACAGGTCGCACTTGATAACTTTGCATTTTGGGTCAAGGGAAATTGCGCCAACAGGGCATAAGGAAAGACATACCTTGCAGCCTATGCATAATTTGTGATCTATCACGATTATGCCGTTTGTGTTTTTTGAAATTGCATGCGCTGGGCAAACGTTTTCACACATGGCGTCCTCGCACTGTAAACATACAATAGGCACATCTGTTCCGTTTTCCATTTTTATTACTTTAATTCTAGAATAAATCCTGCCGCATTCTCCCTCTTTCTCTAATGAACACGCCATTTCACACATTCTACAGCCAGTACATTTATCTATGTCAATAACGAGTTGTCGCTCCATTTTATCCACCTGTTCTCAGAGTCTACGTGCTCTTTTTCATTTGATCTCAAACCTAAGTAGGATTGATTTGATTCTCTAAAGGCGCACCTGAACTTAGAATAGATCTTTAGAGCAGCCGCTTCATATTAAGCATTTTGACCTAGGAATTTTTTAACGAAAGTTGAAGCAAGAACACCTGTGAGAAAGAGTATAGGAAATTTTTAAAAGGACGCAAGTTTTCAAAATTGAAACGAGGAGAATAAAGTTTATGGTTGATATCCTAATAGAAAATGGAACAATTCTAACCATGGATGGGCATCGCAGAACAATCTATGACGGTGCGGTTGCTATTCAGAATGACTTGATTGTTGATGTAGGGAAGACTGAGGAGCTGAAGAAAAAACACAGTGCAGATCAAGTTATAGACGCTAGGAGAAAAGTCATTATGCCTGGTTTGATAGATACACACGCTCATGCTGATGAACTACACAAGACTGTTGGTTTGCATGAGCCTGTGCATGATGGCCTCACAGATCATCTTTATCGTTCAGAAAGCGCTGATGCTCTCTATTGGGAAGGGATGCTTTGTGCTCTGGAGAAACTGAAGTTTGGAACAACATGTGGAATGGCTATGATGCATCGCAGAAGTGATGATCCCGATTCTCCGAGCCTATTTGCTAAAGCGCATGCGGAAGTTGGGATTAGGAGCGTTATCACCGTTGGACCCAGTGTTCATCCTACGCGAACAGTTTTTCCAGATCGGAAAAGAGGAATGGAATATGAGCATACTGTCTACTATAACGATTATTACGGCATTGTTGAAGAAGTCATGCGTAGATGGCATGGTAAAGCTGATGGGCGAATTCAGGTTTGGGCCTGTCCCGGAGATGACATATGTATATCACCAATCTTCGACAAGCTAAAAAAAGAAGATATTCCCAGTTTGCGCGAGAAAGCTCAGAAGTGGAAGGATCTTGCGAAAAGCTACAATACTGGAATACATTCGCACTCATCAGCGCCAGGGGTCATAAAATTTGCCCATGAAACACTAGGAATTCTCGGTCCCAATGTAATTCTCGCCCACTGCGTTGGCATGACTAAAGAAGAGATTCGCATTTTGAAGGAAACTGGGGCTAAGCCGTCTCACTGTCCATATGCGATCAACGCGGTTGGCCAGCGCTGTCCAGTTCCAGAGCTTATTGATGCAGGCGTCACAGTTTCTCTTGGATCAGACGCACCGGCAGCTACTACTAATCCTCCTTTTGATCAGTTCATGGTTATGAGGGGTGCCCAGTGGCTCCAAATGGTTCACTTCAAAGACCCATGGGTTATGCCTACTGGGAAACTCCTAGAAACGGTAACCATAGACGGCGCCAAAGCATTTGGAATGGATAAGCTTATAGGGTCCATTGAACCAGGTAGGAAAGCAGATATTATTCTTGTAGACATGTTTAAACCGCATCTGGTTCCCATATGGACGGAGTGGCATAGACTGGTTTTCGAGGCATCAGGGCATGATGTGGACACGGTTTTGGTTGATGGAAAGATTTTGATGGAAAATCGAAAAGTCAAGACGGTTAATGAGGCGGAAATCTTGGAAAAAGCTCAAGAAGAGGCTGAAAAAATGGTTGAGTTGGCCGGTGTCAAGCCGTTTATGGGAATACATGAAAAGATGTGGGGGCACTCTAGATATTAATTTCAAAAAGGGAGGTAATGTAGTTGGCCAAGTATAAAACTGAATCCTGTTTTTCTTGCGGAAGATACCTAACAAAACCAAAACCATGCGAGAACTGCACTATAATACCGTATGAAGGAGTCGTCGAGTGCATAGTTTGTACCAAAATCATTCCCATACATGATAAGAACTTCTACGAATCACTAAAACATTATTCTGACTCTAATAAAAGGAAATACATGAAAAGATATTGCATTTGCAGAGATTGCTTAAAAAAGGCTAAAAATGGGAAATGGAAACTAAAACTCAAGGAACCAGTGACCTCTGGCGAAGCTACACCGGATTGGCGCTGAGCACGTACTGCCTTATTGATATCTTTTTTGCTGTGATTTGCGATGATAAATTATAAGAAAGCAATAGCGCAGTTTGGAAAAACATATAAACTTTCAGGGTCAAAGTTATCTGTTGTGGTCAATATGAAGAGAGGAGTAAGCACAGTTTTAATTGCCATGGTTGTTCTCGTAGTAATTCTAGCGGCTGTAGCTGCCTACGGATGGCTGCGACCAATCGAAGTACCAGCACCCGAAGCTGTGACGTTGGAGGAGAAGGCCCAAAAAGAAGGCAAATTGACAATCTACGGAGTCATGGATACTCCTGATTTCGTTGCAAAGGTTATACCTGCTTTTGAAGCGCAATATCCTTGGGCTAAAGGTAAACTCGAGTACGTGGGCTTTTCTCCAGCTGAGTGTTCAAGCAAATCATTAGCTGAATATCAAGCAGGAAACGTTCAGGCAGACGTAATGTTCTGCACTCTGGGGAGCTTTATGCCAGCGTTGCAGGGTGGCGTTGCAGAAGTCTGGACGAATCCAATGATCAGTCTGATGAATTACACTACAGGCACTTACGATCCAGAGAACAAATGGGGACCAGGTTTTCAATTGCCGATAATAGTAATCTACAATACTGACATCGTTGCTCCAGCAGATGTTCCAAAGACCTGGGAAGATCTTGCTGATCCCAAATGGAAAGGCAAGCTCGCCGTAGACGATCCTAAAGGGCTTAATGTCGGAGGTTCGCTTTTTGCTCACCTCTATCCAATAATGGGTGAGGCAGCTTGGACATCCCTAATGCAAGGAATTGCCGCAAACAATCCAGTAAGGACTCAAACCGCTGGTGAAGCATTTACCAAAGTTGCTTCAGGCGATGCAGCCATAGGCACAGGCTTAATAAATGACTATTTAGCTGGCAAAGCTCAGACTCCACCAATCCCGGTCGAAATAGCATGGATTAAGCCTGTAACATCTTTGCCCATAACTACCTCTTTAGCCAAGAACGCTCCACATCCAAACTTTGCGAAACTATTCTCTATGTGGTGGATATCTGCTGCTGGACAATATTCAATTGCTAACACAGGCAGAATACCTATGCATATACCCATAGCCGCAGGTACCATACTGGCGGGTGTGGTGCCGCCAGAAGTAACGTCAATAGAAGGAGTTGCCTCCAACAACCCAGACTACTACATAAACCCATCAAAGTGGAGCGATAAATTCAAGGCCATATTCGGGTAGCGCTATGAAAGGTTCAAGAATACCTTTAATATTCTCCTTTCTTTTTCTCGTTATTTTCACAATTCCCGTGCTTTATCTTGTATACGGAAGCACTTTCTTCGGGTTTGGCGGTCGATCCGCTGGACAAACTTTTCTAGAAATAATTTCTTCTCCAACTACTGGTTCTCTTCTCCTTAATACTGCAATATATGCGCTTGGAGGATCTGTCTTGGCAACCGTGCTAGCAACTGCGTATGCATGGATTATTGCACGAACAGATGTTCCTGGAAAGGGTATGTTTCGACTTCTGCCTTTGCTACCATTAACAATGCCTTTTGTCGTGAAGTCATTTGCATGGATATATCTATTCAGCCCTAACATTGGGCTAGCCAACATTGCCCTTAAGCAACTTTTCGGAGTAGGGCCTATCTTTAACATATACTCCATGGCTGGTATGATATTCTCATTAGGCGTGGGAGGAGTGCCATTAGTATTTTTAACTATAGAACCAGCAGTAAAATCTATGAATCCTGCACTAGAAGAAGCGTCAAGAGTTGCAGGCAAAGGCGTACTAAATACGCTTAGAAAAGTGACATTACCAATTCTCTTGCCAGCGATACTTTCAGCCTTCATGTTGCTCACAATAATAGGTCTAGAAAACTTTGATTATCCATTTATGTTAGGTCACCCAGTTGGTATTGACACCTTGGCAACAGAGGTTTATTTCTGGATCTACGAGAGTTTACCCCCGAGATACATAACTGCCGCGCTCCTCAGCATAATCTATATCGTAATAACGGTCGTTGCTGTTAGCATATACATTTACTTAACTCGTCAAACCTACAAGTTTGTGGTGGTAACGGGAAAAGCTCCATACCAGACTGTGCATACACTCCGCAAATGGAAGTACGTAGCTTTTGCCGTATGCTTCATCGTAATGTTTTTCGCTTTTATACTTCCCTTTGGCACCCTGGTTTTGATGTCTTTTACTCCTTTCTTGTCAGCGGGCGGAGGTAAAGTGGAATTATTTTTCACCCTTGAGAACTACGTGAAAGCGGTTAACTTGCCATTATTCTATCAAGCCATAAGCAACGCAATTGTACTAGGCTTAGTTGCTGGCTTACTCGGAACCCTAATAGCAATGATCCTCTCATATTCTTCGCTGAAGAGTAAAGTTAAAGGTGCTCGTTTCACCGAGATGATTAGCAGCATACCATTGGCCTTTCCAGGAATTGTCTACGGCTTATCCCTTTTCTGGATGTTCCTGCTACTTCCAGGAGTGTCAAAAGTAATCTATGGAACGATATGGCCTCTGGTGCTTGCGTTAATCTTTGTCAGACTTCCTTACTGCGTTAGAATTGTTTCTGGCAGTCTAATACAGCTAGCGGATGAACTCGAAGAATCTTCAAGAGTTGCTGGTGCATCTTGGGGGAGAACTTTCTTTAGAATAGTGTTGCCTTTAATGAAGGGAGGTTTAATCAACAGTTTCCTATACACCTTCATAAATTCTCTCAGAGAACTCGGCGCCATCGTCATATTGTCAACATCTCAAGCCATAGTACTCACTACGCTTCTTCTGCAGCTTTACTCTCAACACGCCATGGCCCTGAACACCGTAGCCGCAGCGTCCGTACTTCTTTGCTTGCTGATAATGGTAACGCTGGCAATTCCCGAATTGTCCCGCGCTTATCACTTAAGAGAATTACCGAAAAAGCTAAAACATCTACTCCATTAAAATAGGGTGAATGTTTGATGGATAAAATAGAAGTAAAAGATGAAGTTAAGAAGTTCGGAAAGCTCG
>Ga0129297_10000538_pt1 | contig 18196 bp, 21 predicted proteins | sample I18A1metaG_FD_94708 | JGI IMG/M metagenome (GOLD analysis project Ga0129297, IMG submission 94708) | Lake sediment bacterial and archeal communities from Gulf of Boni, Indonesia to study Microbial Dark Matter (Phase II) - ​I18A1 metaG | ecosystem: Environmental > Aquatic > Freshwater > Lake >... | reverse complement strand
GAAATTCCCGGGTTGACCAAAGCGTCTTGGTGAATCAAAGAAAGGATACGATTATGAGCCAAGTATCGGACCCGATTGCTGATGTCCTCACGAGGATAAGGAACGCCATCGCCGTCAAGAAAAAAGAGGTCACACTTCCCTCCTCGAAGCTGAAGGTGGAGATCGCTAAAATTCTCAAGGAAGAAGGCTATATCCGGAATTTCAAAGTCATTGATGATAATAAACAGGGAATCTTGAACATTTCCCTGCGTTATACAGAGGACAACCAGAGTGTCATCTCCGGACTCCGCCGCGTGAGCCGTCCGGGATGCCGCCTCTACTGCACGAAAGACACCATCCCGAAAGTGCTTGATGGGCTGGGCATCGCCATTATTTCAACCTCCAGGGGAATCATGACCGGGAAAACGTGTGCCGACCTGGCCATCGGCGGAGAGATCCTGTGCACCATCTGGTAATGTCGAGACAAGGAAGCGCCTGAAGATGTCACGAGTTGGACGGAAAGCGATTGACGTGCCTGCGGCCGTAAAGGTGACGATCCTTGGGGACAAGATCGAGTTCGAATCCTCCAAGGGGAAGCTCGAATCACCTTTGTTTCCGGGAATCAAAGCGAAATTGGAGGAGGCGAAGCTTATTTTCACCAGGACGGAAGACTCCAAAGAACTGCGAACCCTTCATGGCCTGGCTAGGAGCCTGGCCCAGAACGCTATCACGGGCGTGACGACTGGATTTTCCAAGCAGCTGGAAATCGTCGGCGTCGGCTACCGGGCCAAGCTCGAAAAAGATCATCTGGAGCTCAGCCTGGGCTATTCCAAGCCGATTTTATATAAAATCCCTCCGGGCATCCAAGTTGTAGTCGAAAAGCCCACCCTCATTACGGTCAAGGGCATCAATAAACAGCAGGTCGGCCAGGTTGCCGAAGAGATCAAAAGAGTTCGCCTGCCCGACCCCTATAAACTCAAAGGCGTCCGTTATCTCGGTGAACGCCTGATCAAGAAGGAACGGAAGGCGGGGGTGGCCGGTGCATAAAGACAAGTCCAAGCTGAAGAAAAAAATCAATGCCAGGATTCGCAAAAGGATCAGAGCGAAAGTCTTCGGAACAGCCGAAAGACCGAGGGTCTTTGTTTTTAAGAGCAACCGGTACATCTATGTCCAGGCCATCAACGATGAGAGCGGGACCGCGCTTGCCACTGCCTGTACCTTGGAGAAGGTCTTCAAAGAAAAAAACAAGAATTTTAAGAACAAAGAGGCCAGCGAAAACTTGGGAAAGCTCCTGGCCTTCCGTCTGAAAGAAAAAAAGATCGAGAAGATCGTTTTTGATAGAGGCACCTATCCTTATCATGGCCGGGTGAAGACATTGGCCGATGCTCTGAGGAAGGGAGGTCTTGTTTTCTGACCTCAAGGAGTGAGGCCGAAAAAGGAGGAGAGAGCGTGGACGAGGGACAATCGAAAAACAAAGCAGCGGAAGAAACGCCCGAGCTTGAGCTCAAGGACCAGGTGATTTCCATCCGCAGGGTCACCAAGGTGGTCAAAGGAGGGAAAAACCTCAGCTTTTCCGCTCTTGCTGCAGTGGGCAACGGCAACGGGATGGTCGGCGTCGGCAAAGGAAAGGCCAGAGAGGTTCCCATGGCGATTGCCAAGGCTGTCGAGAACGCCAAGAAACATCTCATCAGCGTGCCTCTGGCGGGGACGACGATTCCCCATCTGGTTCGCGGCGAAGACGGCGCGGGCACGGTCGTGCTCCGGCCGGCCTCGAAGGGAACAGGCGTGATTGCCGGCGGTGCCGTCAGAGTCATTGTCGAGCTGGCCGGGATCAAGGATATCCTGACAAAGTCTATCCGCAGCAACAACCCTTTCAGCGTGGCCAACGCCACTCTCAAGGCATTGCAGCACCTCAAGAGCCCTGAGGATATCTCCCAAAAGAGAGGCAAGGCAAAGGAAGGGATATGGCAATAAAGAAGATCAGACCCGTCAAGAAAGACGCCGGCGAGCACGAGCTGCGGATCAAGCTGGTTCGCAGTCTGATCGGCTATCCCCGGCGACAGCGCGAAGTGGCCAAGGGGTTGGGTCTGAGGAAGATCAATTCCGAGGTCGTGCGTCCGGATGCCCCGGAGATCCGGGGAATGGTCGATAAAATTAAGCATCTGCTGAAGGTGGAGGCTGTGGGGAAAAAATGAATCTGAGCAATTTGCGTCCAGCGGCAGGCTCGAGGAAACAGGATAAACGAAAGGGTCGCGGTCCTGGGTCCGGAACGGGGAAGACAGCGGGCCGGGGTTCTAAAGGCCAGAAATCCATCGCGGGATACTCGCGCAAGAAAGGTTTTGAAGGCGGCCAGATGCCTCTTCACCGCCGGCTCCCCAAGCGTGGGTTCAGCAACGTCTTCAGGAGAGAATATGAGGAAATCAACCTTGACCGCATCGCCAAAATAGCCAAGGAGGAAATCGGCCCAAAAGATTTCGCCAAAGCAGGGCTCATTAAAAAAGAATCCGCAGAAGTCAAGATCCTGGGTCGTGGGGAAATCTCTTCATCTCAGAAAATACACGCTCACAGATTTTCTCAATCGGCCCGGCAAAAGATAGAAAAAGCGGGAGGCCAAGCCCTCGTCATCGGGAGTGAATAATGTTAGATAGCATCCGGAACATTTTCAGCATTCCCGAGCTCAGGAAGCGGGTCATTTTTACCCTGCTTCTTCTGGCCGTCTACCGGATCGGCGCTCAGATTCCCAACCCCGGAATCAGTGCCACAGCCTTAGCGGAATTCTGGCAAACCCAAAAAGGGACGATTTTCGGGTTCATTGACCTGTTCTCCGGAAGAAGCATGTCGCGAATGACAATATTCGCTCTGGGCATCATGCCCTATATCAGCGCGTCCATCATCCTACAGCTTCTCCAAGTCGTCTGGCCCTACCTTGAAAGGCTGTCTAAAGAAGGCGAACTCGGCCGGAAGAAGATTACCCAGTATACCCGTTATGGAACCCTTGTGATCTGCATTATCCAAGGCATGGGGATCGGCATTTTCCTCCAAGCTCTAAGGAGCCCCGGAGGTGCTCCGATCGTGCCGAATCCGGGGATCGGGTTTCAGCTCCTGACCGTCTTAACCCTGACGACGGGGACTGTCTTCATCATGTGGCTGGGGGAGCAGATCTCCGAACGCGGTATCGGAAACGGGATATCCCTCATCATCTTTGCCGGGATTGTGGTCGATTTTCCGCGGAGCATCCAGAGCGTCGTGACGGGCTTCAGGACAGGAAACATGGACCCCCTGCGGTTCATTTTCCTCATCATTTTGATGCTGTCGGTCGTGGCGATTATTGTGTTCGTTGAAAGAGGGCAACGCCGGATTCCTGTCTCTTACGCCAAGCGGGTCGTCGGGAGGAAAGTCTACGGCGGGCAGAGCACCCATCTCCCGCTTAGGGTTAATACGGGCGGAGTTATTCCGATCATTTTCGCTGCCTCGATCATTACCATTCCCCAGACGGTCGCTCAGCTGATTAAGATACCGGTCTTTCAAACGATTTCCAGGCAGTTCAATATCGGGATGCCGCTTTATAACCTCCTCTATATTGCGGCCATCATTTTCTTTACTTACTTTTACGTTTCCATCGTCTTCAATCCCGTGGATGTCGCCGATAACCTCCGCAAATATGGCGGATTTATACCGGGAATCAGGCCGGGAAAGAATACGTCCGATTTTATCGACACAACGCTTTCCCGGATCACCCTCATTGGAGCTATCTATTTGGCCGCTATCGCCATCCTGCCGGAGTTCCTGATCACCGGAATTAAAGTCCAGGCCTTGCCCTTTGTCGGCAACTTTTTGGAGGCCAATTTGCCCAAATGGTTCACCCAGGGCCTAAACGTCGATTTCTATTTTGGGGGTACATCCATCCTGATTGTTGTCGGTGTGGCCATGGACACATTGCAGCAGATCGAAGCCCAGCTCGTGATGCGTCACTATGATGGGTTTATGCGCCGGAGCCGTATTCGAGGGAGAAGAGGATGAGGATCATACTCTTTGGCCCGCCCGGAAGCGGCAAAGGCACTCAAGGAGACCTCGTCGAGAAGAGATACGGGTTTCCCAAGATCTCTACTGGCGATCTTCTTCGGCAGGCTGTCCAGGACCAGACACCATTAGGCCGGAAAGCGGAAGAGATTATGAATCAGGGCCGCCTGGTTAGCGATGATCTCGTCGAGGAGCTCGTTCAAGAGAGAATCAAGAGTCCTGACTGCCGGCGTGGGTACCTCTTAGACGGATTCCCGCGGAATCTCGCCCAGGCCCAAAGCCTTGAGAGAATGAACGGCGGACGCGCAGAAATTGCCGTCGAGATCGATATCGACATGACCACTTTGGTCAGACGGCTCGAGAGCCGTCGAGTCTGCTCTTCTTGCGGGACGATTTATAACCTCCTAGTCCAGTCCCTCGGGAAAAAAGGGAGGTGCGATATCTGCGGTGGGCCGCTCTACCAGAGGAAGGACGACAACCCTGAGGTCATTAAAGAGCGCTTCCGCGTTTACAGGGAGCAGACCGAAAAGCTCAGGGGGTTTTACAAAGCCAAGGATGTCTATCGCCAGATTGAGGGTTCGGGACCGGTGGAAGAGGTTTTTAGCCGGCTCAGTGCAGTGTTGGATGCTGAGCTGGCCGAACTGGGGGAAAACAAGGCGCTCGGATGATCATCTACAAGACCGAAGCAGAGATTGCGGCCATGAAACGCGCCAGCCAGATTGTGGCCAAAGTCTTAGCTGAATTGAAAGCCATGATTAAACCGGGAGTCTCGACAAAAATGCTTGATGAATGTGCGGAAGCCAGAACTCGAGAGATGGGTGCCGTGCCCGCCTTCAAGGGATACCGCGGGTATCCCGCATCTTTGTGCACGTCTATCAATGAAGTGATCATCCACGGCATTCCCTCTTCGCGCCTTCTCAAAGACGGGGACATCATCGGCCTCGATTTTGGAGTTCTTTTTGACGGCTTCTATGGGGATGCGGCTGTGACAATTCCAGTCGGAGAAGTCAGCCCAGAAGCGAGGCAGCTTATCACGGCCGCAGAGAGGGCTTTCTTTAAAGGCCTCGAGAAGATGAAGAAGGGAAGTCGCATTTCCGATATATCGTTTGCTATTCAGAGCGATGTGGAAGCCCAGGGATTCTCGGTCATCCGCTCGTTTGTGGGACACGGCATCGGTCACTCTCTCCACGAGGAGCCCCAGGTGCCCAATTTTGGCCAGCCCGGACGAGGCGCCAGGATTAGGGAGGGACTTACCCTGGCCATCGAACCAATGATCGCTCTGGGAGATTGGCAGGAAGAAGTCCTTGAAGACGGCTGGACCGCGGTGACCAAGGACAGAAGTTTGTCTGCCCATTTTGAGCATACGGTCGCTTTAACTGCTCGAGGAGCGGAGATATTGAGCCTGGGAGAAGAAGAGGAGCCGCAACTTTTCACTTCAGGGGTGAACCGATATGCCTAAGCAAGATGTTTATGAAGCGGAAGGGACGGTCATCGAGACCCTCCCCAATGCTATGTTCAGGGTGGAGCTGGCCAACAAGCACAGGATCCTGGCTCACATCTCGGGCAAGATGAGGAAGCATTTTATCCGCATCCTTCCCGGGGATCGGGTCCTCGTCGAGCTTTCGCCCTATGACTTGACCAAGGGAAGAATCACTTACCGGTTTAAATAAGGGAAAGGCCATGAAAGTCAGAGCATCAGTCAAAAAAATCTGTCGCAACTGCAAGATTATCAGGCGCAAAGGAAACGTTCGGGTGATCTGCATCAACCCGAGGCATAAACAGAAACAAGGCTAAACGAGGACAACTATGGCAAGAATCGCAGGAATCACGCTTCCCCCGGAAAAGAACATTGAGATCGGTCTGACGTATATCTATGGCATCGGCCGCTCCAAATCGAACCAGATCCTTGAGGAGGCCAAGATTGACAAGCAGAAAAAGGTTAAGAACCTCAGCGAGGACGAAGTCAACAAGATCCGCCAGATCATCGAGAAGCGAGAGAAGATCGAGGGCGACTTGAGAAAAGAGGTCAGCCTGAATATCAAGAGGCTGATCGATATTGGCTGCTATCGTGGACTGCGGCACAAAAGGAAGTTGCCTGTGCGCGGCCAGCGGACCAAGACTAATGCACGGACGAGGAAAGGACCGCGAGGCCACACCATCAAAAAGATCAAGGCTCCGGCGGCGAGCTAAGAGAGAGGGAAAAAATATGGCACAGACAAAAACCAAGAAAAAAAAGGTCGGGAAGGAAGTTGGATTTGGCGTCGCCCATATTCAGTCGACCTTCAATAATACGATCATTACGATAGCGGATCACGAAGGCAATACGATTTGCTGGGCCAGTTCAGGAACTGCCGGGTTCAAAGGCGCCCGCAAGGGGACTCCCTTTGCCGCCCAGTTGGCGGCAAAAGAGGCCTCGACTAAGGCCAGAGATGCCGGCGTCAAGTACGTGGACGTCCGAATCTCCGGGCCTGGCGCGGGCCGGGAATCGGCGATCCGGGCTCTTCAGACTTCCGGGCTGGAGATCAAGTCCATTCGTGATGTGACTCCCATCCCGCACAATGGCTGCCGTGTTCCTCGGAGACGAAGAGTTTAGGATGCAGGCGATTAAAGGAGAACGAGATGTCGAGATATGATCAACCGCTTTGCCGACAATGTCGGGTGGAACGGACAAAGCTTTTCCTGAAAGGGGACAAGTGCCTCTCAGAGAAGTGCCCTGTGGAACGGCGCGCCTACGCTCCCGGACAGCACGGCCGGGCGAGAAAAAGAGTCCTGGGTTACGGGATTCAGCTCCGCGAGAAGCAGAAGCTTAAAAGGTTCTACGGGATGACCGAGCGGCAGTTTAGGCTGTTCTTCAAAAGGGCGGAACGCCAAAAAGGCATCACCGGTGAGAATCTCCTAAGCATGCTGGAAAGAAGGCTGGACAATGTGATTTATATCTTGGGGTTCGCGCGGTCCCGCAGCCAGGCCCGTCAGCTCATTACCCATGGACATTTTTTGATCAACGGCAAAAAGGTGACGATTCCTTCCTTTCTGGTGAGTGAGGGAGACCAGCTAAACCTCCGGCCGCGATCTGCCGAATATGCTGATATCAAAGAGATGATCAGCCAAAACAGGAATAAGACAATTCCCGGATGGCTCGCTGTAGACTGGGATAATATGAGCGCAAGGATCGCTTCGCTGCCAACCCGCGCGGACATTACGCTTCCTGTCGAGGAGCATTATGTCGTTGAGCTCTACTCCAAATGAAACTTTTGAATGAGAGATATCCTCAAAAGGAGGGCTTATGATAGAATTCGGTTTTCAAAGACCCAAGTATCTTGAGTGCGATTATGAAAGTCTGACCGACAAGTACGGCCGCTTCTCAGCGCAGCCGTTTGAAAGGGGCTATGCCGTGACCGTCGGGAACGCCCTGCGCCGGATCCTGCTGTCTTCCATCACCGGAGCCTCCATCACTGCGGTTCGAATCCAGGGCGTCCTGCATGAGTTTTCCACAATCCCCGGCGTCGTCGAGGATGTGACTGATATCCTCTTGAACTTGAAAAGCATTCCCCTGAAACTCAAGGGGGACCAACCGAGGAAAATGACTTTGAAGATCGAGGGGCCGGCCGAAGCCAAAGCCTCGGACATAACTCATGACGGTGATGTTGAGATTCTCGATAACGACATCCGCATCGCCTCCCTCGACCGGGATGGCAAGCTGGATATCGAAATGGTCGTTAAAAACGGACGGGGCTATATCTCGGCCGAGCAAAATTTTGATGAAGACCTGGGCGTGGACTACATTCCCCTTGATTCTTCTCATTCTCCGATCAAGAAAGTCAACTACCGGGTCGAGCAGGCCCGGGTGGGGAAGCGGATTGACTATGAAAACCTCACCCTGGAGATATGGACCACAGGTGCCATCGCCCCTCAAGAGGCTCTTTCGCATTCGGCCAAGATTCTCCGGGACCACATGACCATTTTCTTGAATATCGTGGATGAGCCCTTAGAAAAAGAACCCATCGTCGCCAAAAAGGAAATCCCCTATTTGTCTCAGTTGGATGTGCTTTTAAAGCCGATCGAACATCTTGAACTCTCTGTCCGGTCCAGCAACTGCCTCAAATCGGCCGGGATCGAGAGAATTTATGAGCTTGTCCGGAAAACAGAAGACGAGCTGCTCAAGACCAAGAATTTCGGCCGCAAATCCCTGGCCGAGATCAAGGAAACACTGGCCAACCTTAACCTTGGGTTGAACCTGGACCTCCATCCCAAGCTGATCGAGAGAATCCAGAACGAACTTCAGGAGGAAAAGAAGCGAAAGGAGTTCAGTGAATGAGGCACCAGGTCAAGCGAAGGAAACTCCGGCGCCCGACCGCTCACCGGATTGCCCTGTTGCGCAATTTGGTTACATCCTTTCTAGAAAAAGAGCGCATCAAGACCACTCTGGCCAAGGCCAAGGAAACAAGACCCCTGGCCGAAAAAATGATTACTCTGGCCAAAAAAGGGACGCTTTCATCCCGCCGCCGGGTCTTGGCGTTCGTTCGCAAAGAAGCTGTTGTCACAAAGCTTTTTGATGAGTTGAGCCCGCGCTTCGGACAGAGGCCGGGCGGCTATTCCCGGATCGTCAAGCTGGGGCTGCGTTCAGGAGACGGAGCCCAGATGGCGATGCTGGAGCTTGTCGGATCAGAATACAAAAAGAAGCCTAAGAAAAAGAAAGAAAAAGAGGCTAAAAAGCCCAAAAAATAAGAAATTAGGGATTTCAAGGACTAATTCTTAGGGACGACCCAGACCACTTGTCCGGGATAGATTTTGGCCTCGGCGGCCAGTCCGTTCAAGAGCAAAAAGTCATCAAGGCTCATCCCGAACTTCCGGGCGATGCTGTATAAGGTGTCACCTTGCATAACGGTATAGGCGGTCTTCTCGCCAGATTTTGGGGAAATGTTGGGGGCTGGTGGGGCCAGAGGCGCGCTGCGGCCTGGAATCTTTAGCCTCTGGCCAGGCCTGATGTAGTTCAGTTTCCGCAGTCCGTTCAGCCGGGCGATGGCGGATGCAGTTGTGCGATAGCGATAGGCGATTGTAGATAGGGTCTCGCCCCTCTTCACATAATGCCAGGTATATTGAGCTTCGGGGGGAATCCAGCGAGGAAGATTATTCACGGCCAGGCTGGCCTTTTCCGCGCACCCTTCAGGGACGCGGAGACAGTATTCATACGCGGGAGTTGAGTCGTGACGCAGCTCGGGATTAAGAAAGACAAGCTCTGCTGGATCGATTCCCAGAGCCGCGGCCAATGAGCTGAGTTTGAAGGGGTGGTTGACCGTGAGCCTCTCGAACTTGAGCGGCGGGCTGGACTCCGGAAGGCTGAACCCATATTTCTGCGGGTTGCTGATGATGAGAGCGGCAGCGATAAACCGGGGCACAAAACGTGCCGTTTCAGGGGGAAGTTGGCGATAGAGGTCCCAGAAATTGTCTAAATAGTCGACGCGCTGGGTTCGGATGACATTTTGGACTCGAATTTCCCCGCAGTTATAAGCGGCCAGGGCTGTCGTCCAGTCTCCGAAAAAGGTGTGCAGCTCAGTGAGATATTTGACCGCGGCCTGGGTCGATTTGACCGGGTCCATTCGCTCATCAACCCAGCGGTCACGTTTGAGCCCGAAGCGGTAGCCTGTCGAGGAAATGAATTGCCACAGCCCTAAAGCTCTGGCTTTGGAAAGAGCCTTGGTCTTGTACCAGCTTTCAATCAACGGAAGCCAGGAGAGTTCATCGGGAAGGCCCTCTTCTCTCAGCTCTTCAAGGATCATGTTCCTATAAAGCCCGGATCTCTGATAAGCGTCCTCAAACTGTCTCTTTTCAGTTGTCTGAAAAGAGAGAATCTCCTCCAAGACGTCCTTGTTTTCTTCGAGCGGGATGGTCTTATGATTGTCTCCCACCGCGGTCAAGCGGGAAGCATAGATCTGCTGAATCTTCTGGGCGATGAGTAATCTGAGGTCATTCTTCTCCTGAAGGAGAGGGGAGTCCGAGGATAGCTGGACCTTGAGGACAAGGCTGTAGGACTCGTCCAGAATCTGAAGAGCCGCATCGGCATCCCCTTTTTCCCAAGCCGCCTGAGCATTCTGAAAGGTATCAAGGGCCTCTTCTAAGACTGTTCCCGGGTCTTCCTTGGCGGGTTCGGCTTCCCTGCCCTGATTCTGCTTTTCCAGGCCAGCCTCTTCCCTAATCTCCTCTTTCTCCTGGATCTCAGGCGGAGCCTCCTCTCTTGGAGAAGCCGGTTCCTGCTCCGCCGGAGCAAGCGGTTGCTTTCCCTGGTCAGATGCAGGCGGAGGTGCGGGCACGGCCTTTTGGGGTATCTGGGAGGAAGAACAGGCCCAGGCAAAAAGCAGTAGCGGCAACCAGAGCAAGACAGCGTTCTTCCTATGTTTCTTCATATTCCCGAGAGCGCTTTTATACCATTTTCAAGGCGATGCGTCAATCCGGCGGACCAGGACTACTGTTTCCGGTGCCAGTTCCAGGCAGTTTTGATGATCGTTTCCAGAGAGGAAAAACGGGGCTTCCAGCCCAAGATATTTTCAGCCTTGTCTTTTGAGGCCAGGAGCACTGGCACATCCCCCCATCGCCGCGGCTTGCCCTGGTAGGCCACCTTGGTCCCGGTAACAACTTCGATTTTTTTTATGACTTCCAAAACCGAGTGACCTGTGTTCGTGCCTAGGTTAATAAAATCGCTTTTCGCCCCCTGGAGAAGCCTCTTTAGTGCCATGATATGAGCGGAGGCAAGGTCGGTGACATGGATATAATCTCTGATCGCCGTGCCATCAGGGGTAGGGAAATCCGTTCCGTAGAGTTCGAATATCTTCTTTTTCTTGAGAAGATAAAGAAGGATATTAGGGATCAGGTGAGTTTCAGGGTCATGCATCTCCCCCAGCTGCCCCTCGGAGTCTGCGCCGGCCGCGTTGAAATAGCGGAGAGATATAAACTTCAGGCCGTAGGCCTGGTCATAATCTTGGAGGATTCTTTCCACAAAGAGCTTGGTCTGGCCATAGGGATTGGCCGGGACGAGCGGATGCGATTCTGGGATGGGAGTCTGCTGGGGAATTCCATAGACAGCGGCACTCGAGGAAAAAATGATTTTTTTCACCCCAGCCTCCAGCATGGCCTCGAGGAGGTTCAGGCTGGAGCTCAGATTATGGGTGTAGTACTTTTGCGGTTGAACGAAGGATTCTCCCACCTGGATGAGCGAGGCGAAATGGAGAACGGCGCCGATTTCCCCAGAACGAAAGACCCTCCGGACATCCTTTTTATCCTCAAGGTCAGCCCTAATGACCTCCCCGCCGACCAGGAGCTCTTTTCTGCCGGAGGAGAAATTGTCGAAAACAACAACCTCAAATCCTTCGCTAAGCAGGGCTTTGACGGAATGAGAGCCGATGTAGCCTGCTCCTCCGCAGACAAGTATTTTCATCCCTTTATCCTCTTTATGACTTTTTGGGCCGCCTTCAATCCTTCCGCCTTCGTCTCGAAGGCGTTGTCCAGTTGCAACTCATAGAGCCTTTTTAGAATCCTACCCATGGCCGGGCCCGGGGCGACGCCTAGCTTCAGGAGATGCCGGCCCATAATCAGCGGAGAGATGGTCTCCTTGCTGACGTTCAGCTGGTCAAATTTCCGCAAAAGCCATGTTCCTTGTCTATCAAGGGATTTGACCCGCCTTTTTTTGCGGCCGGCTCGGTCGGCGGCGTCCAGATAGATGAGGAGCTCAACCTCTCCGTTCGTATCGGCGGCCAGCCTATTGAAAGCTTTCTTGGTCACGGTCTGGCGGTTCTGCCACAATTCCGAGAGCCGATGGTGGGACCTAATGAGAAGAGGTACCATTTTTCTCAGATTGTACCCGTTCCAGGTGAAAATCCGGAATCGGGCCAGGACTCTTCTGGTGATATTTTCGCTGGCCACGTCATGGCCGCTGGAAGTGATAACCATTCGTCCCCTCTTGTGTTCCCACTGCGCGGTGACCGGTTTGCCGACATCATGATAGAGAGCGGCCAGAAGAAGGCACAGCTTCCGCTGCTGGTCGAGACCTGCCAGCTCGGACAGGACCTTGGCCTGGTCGACAGTCAGCTTGGTGTGGTGCCAAACGCTGTGGTGGCCGTAGTCGTCTTTCTCTGGATGGAAATAGGAGTCCTGGATAGAAAGCGTCAGCCGGTAGAGCTCGGGGAAGAGCTGTTTCAGGGCGCCGACTTTGAAAAGCTCTTCAAGGCCGACTGAAGGAGAAGAGGAAAAAAGCAGAATCTTGAACATCTCCTCGTTGATCCTCTCCACGCTCAGACCTCTGAGGTCAATCGCCTTGGCGATATCGTAGACAGTTGCGTCAACAGAAAACTGCAGGACGGAGGAAAAGCGGGCCACCCGCAGCACACGAAGGGGGTCTTCCGGAAACGCTTGAGCGTTGGTCAATCTTATGATCCTGGCCTTGATATCCTTTACCCCGCCAAAAGGATCGATGAGAGCGCCGTCCTTCAGCCTCACGGCCACGCTGTTGCAGCAGAAGTCGCGCCTTTCGAGATCTTTCTCCAGGGGAAGGTCCGGGTCCGCGGAGATGAGAAAGTCTTTGTGCCTCCGGGCTGGCCTCTCCTTGGGAACATCTTTTCTCGGGAGTGCGATGTCATAGGTTTTGCTGTCCTTTGTAAACTTGATGATCCCAAAGCTTTTTCCAACAAGGTCAACTTTCCCGTGCCTCTTCATCGTGCGGATAATCTTTTCCAGCGGAGTGCGGGTGATAAGGATATCGACGTCTTCTGAAGGCGTGCCCATAACCAAGTCCCGGACATAGCCGCCCACAGCATAGACGTTCTCGCCGAACAAACGGACAAAAAGATTTCTGTCTCGGAATTTGACCTTCAGTTTTTTCACGGCAACATTCACCTGGCTGTTTATTTTATCACACTCTCTTGTTTTTTCTTATCGAGAATTCTGGCCGGCTTCCAATTTATTTTTTACCCATAATAAAGATCGCAGACCGGCTGATCAATCTTTTTTGTTCCGTCCTTTGGGTGCGTCGTCTGCTGTCGAATTAACCTGGGCACCGAGGGTTGCGGTTCACTTCAGGCATCGCGGGACTCTTTTGGACGAGGACCCGGAACAGAGATATTCCGCGGCCATGAATACGACGGCTTGTCTTCCCGGAAGCCTTGACGAGCTCGGCGCGACGGGGATATTATGGGCGTCGAGCAATATTATCCTATATCATTAATGAAAACTCCAGGCAGGCCCCAAAATATCGAAGGAGGGGAACATATGCGAAGTCTGGCTCAATGGCGGATTGTCCTGCTCATCATGGGGCTGCTCTCGAGCGCCCGGGCCGCGCAAGAGATTCGGCGGTCTAAGATGAAAAAAAATTATGGCCTCTTTACGCTTTTGGCAACCGCTTTGTTTCTGGGGTGTTATGAGTCGGCACTGGCGATGAGGGAGGCGCCCATGAGCAAACAATTCCCCATTCAATCCCTGCTCTCGGCGAGGATGCTGGTTTCGCCACAGTTGGCCCTGGGGAAGGTCTATTTCTTAAGTGATATGAGCGGCGTTTTGAGCCTATATTCCATGGATGAGACGGGGAGCCTGCCTCAACCCTTGCTTCCGGCCGGGCTGGCTCTGACCAGGCCTCACCTCATGGGCGGCATAAATTACAGGGTTTTGCCCGGCCTCGGGAAAATCCTGGTCATGATCGATGAAGAAGGGAACGAAAATTACCGGCCCTGTTTTATCCCTATCGTGGGGGGAATTCCCCAGCCCATTTTTGGCGACCGTTTCAAAGGGGAGCAGCTCATTTGTGTTTTTTGCGACCGGGAAAAAAACATCGCTTATTTTTTGAGGGACGACCGGAAGAACCCAGAGCAGGAAAGCCTGAAAGTCAACCTGGCTACGCTGGAAACCACTTCTCTTGGGAAGAGCCCCTACGGAAACATTGTGGCCGGGGTTAGGAAAGACCATAAAACAGTAATCCTCCTTGATGCTTATACGGCTGGCGATAACGTGCTCTATATCTGGCGAGAAGGTATGGCGGAAAGGCAACTCATTTTTGGAGTCCCGCTGGAAAAAAGGGCAAAAGGGCAGGCCATCAAGCTCTTGGGTTCTGGAACGCTCAACTTCACTCCGGATGGAAAAGGGTTGCTTTTTCGAACAAACTGGCAGAGCGATACAGGGAATATTGGCTACCTCTGCTTCGACCGGCCGGACGCAATCTCCGAGGTTCAGGTTTTCGGGCTAAAGCACCAGGGCAATGGTGAGCTTGTAGATTTAACGCTCGTCAAGGACAGCCTGTTCCTTATTGAGTATAATATCGATGGCTGTTCCTGGGTTTATGAATGTCGGTATGAGGAGGCGAAGGGGAAGAGATGGCTTAATGCCACCCGGGTTCTTTGCGGGCTCCCGCCCCTAGATCAAGGCGTCTCGATGGGCTTTGACCATGCTAGAGAGCCAAAGGGAGAAGCTTCAAACATTTCATATATTCTATCTCACTCCAGGGCTGATACTCCTTCGCAGCTTTATCTTTGGGCCTCAGATTCAAAGGGGCAAGCGCCGCGGCAGCTTTCCTGGGAGCGCGTTTTGGGCATCGAGCAGAAGTATCTTTCGCCTGGGGAAAATGCGAGCTTCACCTCGTTCGACGGACTCCATGTTTCTGCCCGCCTCTATCTTCCCTCTAAGGAGCTCGGCTATATAGGTCCGCGGCCGCTTGTCGTCTACATCCATGGCGGTCCGCAGAGCCAGGAAAGGCCGGACTTCACCTGGTTCTCCATGCCCCTTATTCAATTTCTGACTTTGAACGGGTTTGCGGTCTTCGTTCCCAACGTGAGGGGCAGCACGGGCTATGGGCTGAAGTACACGAAGCGAGTCGATGGCGATTGGGGCGGGATGGATGTCCTCGACCATGTGGAAGGCGTGAAGATGCTGGAAAAAGATTCCCGTATCGATTCCCACCGCAGGGCTGTCATGGGAAGGTCCTACGGAGGGTTCATGACCTTGACTTTGGTCTCGCGCTATCCTGATCTCTGGAAGGCGGGCTGCGACATGTTTGGTCCATACGAGCTCATCGCCTTTATCAACCGGCTGCCCGAATCTTGGCGCCCTCCAATATACTTGACGTTAGGCCACCCGGGAAAAGACAGGGCCTTCCTCATCGAACGCTCGCCCAAGACATATGTCAAAAACATCAAATGCCCATTGCTCATCGTTCAGGGGGAAAATGACCCGCGGGTGTTGCTGGCTGAATCTACTGAGGTTTACGAAACCTTGAAAGCCAACGGCGTCCCTGCCGAGATGCTGACGTTTAACAACGAAGGGCATGATGTGTCCCGGTTCGAGAACAAAGTTGTCTGCTATTCGAGAATTGTGGAGTTCTTTAAGAAATATTTGGAGTAGCAGAGTATTAATAGCAACTCACGCTTATTTGGCTTGTTCTTTCGGCTGGGTTCATGTATCCTAGAAATTTAAAAAAGGAACATGAGCAAGAAGACCCGACGAGGGATGGCTTTGCTGGGGTTGCTGACTTTGGCTCTGGCCAGCGGCTTGGCCGGTTCCGCCAAAAAGAACATCTCTGTGAGTCTTGACAAAAAGGAGATCCGGGATATGGACTCTTCCGGGCTCACCTTGGTGTTCTATTTGAGGGTTTCCAACTCTTCTTCAAGGACGTTTTATCTGAGGCAATACGATTATCGGGTTGTCATTCAGGACGCGGATTATTTCTCTTTGAGGATGGCCTTGGAGCAGCCCATAGCGGTCGACAAAAACGGCACCACGTTGATCTCTTTTCCAGTCAGAGTGACGTACGCGCTTCTCTTCGAGGCGATCAAAGCGATTAAGGGGAATCACACGGTGACCTCTTATATCACCGGCTTGCTGACATTCTCCGATGAAAAAAAAAGGCAGGAGAAAACTCCTTTTGCTTTTCTAGGCGAGTTTCCGGTTTTCCAGGATCTCACCCTAAGAATCCAGCCCCTAGTTTTGAAAAACCTCACCGTGGGCGGAGCCGATTTCGTCTTTACTTTCATCTGCAGAAATCCGAATGCTTTTGAAGTAGTTCTCAATAGCCTGAACTATCAGGTCTTCCTAGGCGGGAAAAAGGTCCTTGAGGGTGTTTTGCCGGGAGAAAACAAGATCGAGGCCCAGGCCGAAAAAACCTTTGCCATCCCGGCAATTTTGGATTTTTTTGAAGCCGGCAAAGAGCTCTTTGCTGTCTTCAACCAGGATTCCGCTGGATATCAGTTTACTGGAGAAGCCGCAGCGTCCTCGAGTTGGGGGCCTTTTAAGCTGTCCTTCTCCCAGGATGGAACGATCAAGATTGCCAGAGAAGTGCGAGGCCAGCGTCCGTGATGAACGGCCTGGTTTTCCGGTTGCCTGACTGATGGTCTCGGTCATTATCCCGACGTACAACCGCTCTTCTTTCTTGAGAGAAGCCGTCGCCTCGGTGTTGGAGCAGGATTTTTTTCGACGGCCAGGGCCAGGACATGCTTTCGAGCTTTTAGTCATCGACGATGGCTCCAGCGACGATAGCAAAGAGGTCATTGCGTCTTTTGCTGACCGGGTGGCCTATCATCATCAGCCCCACCGGGGCGTCAGTGCGGCCCGCAACTTGGGTTTGAAACTCGCGCGCGGGGACTTGATCGCCTTCCTGGATTCGGACGATCTCTGGAAGAGAGAAAAAATTGGGACTCAGGTGAGCTTTCTCCAAGCCTTTCCCGAAGCCAAGGTCTGTTATACCGAAGAGGTTTGGGTCCGCCGGGACGTCCGCCTCAATCCGGGCAAAAAACATCAAAAATATTCCGGCTGGATATTCGACAAGGTCCTGCCACTCTGTCTCTTGAGCCTATCATCCTGCCTTTTTCGAAGGGAAATTTTCGACGCCATCGGCGCGTTCGATGAAACGCTCCCAGTCTGCGAAGACTACGACCTGGGGATTCGGATAGCTCAAAAATACCCAGTCTATTTGATCCCGGCTCCCCTCATCATCAAGCGAGGCGGGCACGCTGACCAGCTTTCCCATTGCTATTGGGCGATGGACCGATTTCGGGTTAAGGCTCTAGAAGGAGCACTGGGCCGCGGTTTGGCTCCCTGGCAGGAGAAGCTCGTCAAAGCAGAGATCATAAAGAAGTGCCGCGTGCTGGCTCAGGGATTTGCCAAGAGGGGGAACGAAAACGAAGCTCGAAGATATCAGGAAATGATCCGCAAATACGGTCCTGCGTGAGCAGCGGCAGGCTTTCCCGGACTAAAACCAGTAGTTTATCCCCAGAGAGATCTGGTAGCCACTCAGGTCAAAGTCTTGGAAGCCCTCAAAAAGATCGAGGTTTCCTTTACCGTACCAATACTTGAATTCGGCCTCTAGGGCGGCGCGCCTGGCAAACGGGATCATAATGCCAGCGAAACCCTGGAATCCAAAAGTGATCTGGTAGTCTTCCCTTACATTTGCAGGTTTAACGGCGTAGATATCTATATTCTCTGTCTCATCTATCCAGACATCTTCAAAGTCGATAATGTTGCCCCACAGTTTGACGCTCCAGAAGTACATTGAGACCCCGCCTCCGATATAGGGGATTATGCTGGACCTCCGGCTGAACGGCGTTAATTTCAAAGAAACCTGAATCGGCGTGAACGAGACCCCAAAATCATGGCTGATGGCGAAATCGCCTTCATAGTCGGCCGGGTAAGCGAAATCACCTTCTTCAAAACTGTACCCCACAAAATCTCGGTAGATTCCCGGCCGAGTTCGGCTGAAGGCGTCGACCCCGATGACCAGACTGAGCTCTCTGCTCAGGAAGTGTTCGTAAGAAAGCCCAAGGACCGCAGACTGGAAATCAGACCTGGTGAAGGTCATGTTCTCGAATTCGACTTCCCAAAGGTCGCTCTTGGCGTTCGGGACAAAATACCCGAGACGAAAAGATACACTCCCCGAAAATCCTAAACCCGGAAGCAAAAGCACCAGGATAGCTATTAATCCGACGCCTTTTCTCATTTCCTTTCTCCTCCGCACAGCTTTAGAGCAAGTTCCATGCCAAATATTTGAAGAGTGTTCTCCGGGGCAGCCCCGGGGTCGTCTGTGTCAAAAAAAGGTCAGGTGTCGCCTTTTTTAGCCCTGACCTGGGCACGCAGCTCTGTTTGCGCAGATATCTTGTTCTGGAATAGGGTCCTGCCGCGGCTTCCCTACGCCTGGGGGATGAGGCGAGGGATGATGTGGTGAGAAGTCCGTATG
>Ga0129297_10000536_pt1 | contig 18213 bp, 21 predicted proteins | sample I18A1metaG_FD_94708 | JGI IMG/M metagenome (GOLD analysis project Ga0129297, IMG submission 94708) | Lake sediment bacterial and archeal communities from Gulf of Boni, Indonesia to study Microbial Dark Matter (Phase II) - ​I18A1 metaG | ecosystem: Environmental > Aquatic > Freshwater > Lake >... | reverse complement strand
CGGGCCTGAATTGTAGAGTTCAACAAACTCTGCGCCCGGCGCTGAATCGTCTCCGGGCGGGTTGAGTTCGAACTCGTTTATCAGCACACTAGACAACCCCCGCGCCTTCTCTATGACTCGAACGTGAATCATGGCCCCGGCGAGAACTAGGATTGCGAAAAGTATGCTGACTCTCTTCCGCAAGACTGATTCAACCTTCCTGTATTCTTGCCATGTCGGTCACTCCGGTTCTCACTTTTAGCACTTGTGCCACTTTCCTCACCCAGTCTTAATAGCTTGAGCTCCGAGAAGGCAGAGTGTGACGAGGGTGAGAAATATGGAGAAAGTGCTGGGAACGTCGAAAGTGGGACCCAAGCAGCGAGTAACCCTCGTCAAAGAAGTCCAAGACCGACTGAAGACGCAGGTAGGAGACTTAGTCGTATTCGTCGAAGATGAAAGGGGCAACATCCTGCTTAAAGTGACCAAGCTGAAAGGCAAGTAGAGCCTTGGCTTTCTTCCATTCTACCCAACTTCTTTCCGGCGGACCCGGAAAATAGTAAGCGCGTGAGATGAGGGAGTAGCGTGGGTACCTACAAACAGATTCAAGGATGGGTAAAGCGGAAGTACTGCGTAACGATTCGTACTTGTTGGATAGCGCATGTCAAAGAAAAGCATGGTCTTACGAGAGGCCCTGCGCATAATAGAGGGAAACACGGAAGACTCAATCCCTGTCCAACGAGATTTCGGGCCCTGATTGAGGATGCGCTCAGACACTTCGGCATGATATGACAATCTGCGTGCGCTAACAGAATTGGCACTCACTCTTCTTCAGTCGTCGTCTCCTCCACAACAGCACAGAAGACCATGCCTTTTCCTACGTGAGAATTGAGTGGCTTGATGGGCGTACCTTCCAAAAACCTGTTCTCATGCGCTATGACTGTATTTACCCAAAGCCTGTGCAGAGCCCAGAGCATGTCTAAGACGTCCTCCCCCTGAAAGGCAGATAGATACTTTACTGGTCCACCGGTAAGAGAGAAAGGAGTACGTGTCTACGTTGACTTTTGCGGCTGCTTCAGTCTTGTCTCGACATCGTCAAGTAGTGTTCGGACGGCCCCGGGAGATAGCTTACCTTCTCTGATTGCGTTTTCCAGTTTTATGGCGGCAAAAGTGAGGGATGCAATTCTCGCACTCATATCAAGCATCTGCCGTTGAAGTCTCCTGAGGGAGGCGCATAGTTCGGTCAGAGTGCTTGTGTCTATCGAGGCTCTCATGTTGGGAAATGAGTTAGCCACGGATACTATCGACGGTAGAAGGGTCCTCAATGGAGCGGCTGCCAGCCTCGTCATTAGCTTCTTGTTCTGCTCCATGGTTCTCTCAACCTGTTCTTTCAACACGCGAGTTATTTCAAAGGCTGCGATGGTGGCTGGATCCTTGTAGAGTTTCACTATTCTGGGAGGGTTTGACCTAACTAACTCCCTTCGCACAAGCCCATCTCGTTCCAACACCCGCAAGCGTTTCGAGAGAGTCGTGGGGCTATTGGTCAGATTCCTTTTGCCCAGCTTTCGTAACAGCTCATTGAAACCAATGCCCTCAACACTAGAGCTGGGCAGCTGGTTAAGAATCGCTGCAGATATTCGATCCGTCTGCTCCACCCCCAATGTAGTATCGCTACGCTAGCCGTGTAGCACTTATAAGCTTGTACTACACCCAATCTGTAGCATAGGTGAGGAGATGTGACTCACCGCCAGAAGAAAAGACCAAGAAATAGGGATTTCCGAGTAGGCTATCTGAGGCGCTATTTATGCCAGATAGCTGAACCGAGTCAGAAATCTCAGAGGCTTTGCGGTTCGTGTGTTTTCTACCACACGAAAAAATGCGCGAAAGCCTCTGCTGGACACGATCTAGTCCTCCCGACTGACCATGTATGTGAAGATTATGAGGACTACCGTAAGGACCGACGTAGAAAAGGAATCACCAAAATTCCGTGGCTGGAGCTTCCCGACGGCACTCTTGCGGAGCAGTGCTTCGACGGAACAGATGTCTACTTCTACATTCAAAAACCCGATGGCACGCTTGAACAATGCGAGTTCATCCCAGATCCCTCCAATCCGCAGCGTCGAATAGAACCGGTCATGAACAAAGATGTGAAGACGCTTCAGGTCCTTTTGCCAACCCAGCCCGCAGAATATGGATCGACTCAAGATCTTCTCATTCAGGTAAAGGAGTTTATGGACAGATGGCATGAGGAAACGGATATACGCAGTAGGCAGCTCGACGCTCTATACGCCCTGCTAACATACCTGTATCCGCTACCACCTCAGATGCCTTACCGGCGCTACCTCGCAAGATTCGGCAAAGGGAAGAGTGCTCGAACCGACGTATTAGGCTCAATCTGCTATCGCCCTTTCTTCTTGGCTGGATGCGATAGTGAACCAAGTCTGCGCAGAACCTTCGATCTCTGGCGTGGAACCGCGATAATCGATGAGGCTGACTTCGGACGGTCGGATCTCTATGCCACCATCATGAAGATTCTGAACATTGGCTTTGATATGCAGAAAGGCTGGTATCGCTGCTGCGATGATAGAGATCCAACCAAGGTCCTGAGCTTCTACGTTGCAGGACCGAAGGTAATCGCGACGCGCAAACGCTGGAACGATGTGGCTACTGAATCGCGATGCCTAACAGACTTCTGCGAAGAGAACGTCAAACCGATGCCATTGTACCGTGCCAAGAAATTCTTCGCTGAAGCACTTGAGCTTCGCAACAAGCTTCTGATGTGGAGATTCAAGAATTACCTTCCCTTCAAGGAGAAGATGGCTGAGCTTGAAGGAACCGATATTATCAAAGAAATCTATGGCGAAGACAGTAAGGTTTCAAGCCGTTTGAAACAGGTCACGCTCCCCCTTGCCTTGATCATTGAAGATCAGAGGATTCGAGAAATCATCAAAGAAGTTGCGGTTGAGCATGACGAGCTTCTGAAAAGCATGGACTACGACGCTGCTCTTGAGGACGCTCTAAAGACGGCTATTGAGGACATGGTTAAGGTGGGTAAGACGGTTAAGGTAGCATTAGGGGGTAAAATGCTCGTTTTCAAGCTACGTGACATAGCGGAGAAGATTGCAGGGACCGACGACCCTGACACGCTTGTGGGCGTATCCAAGAGCCTCAGCAACCTCATACGCTCAAGAACCAAATGGCGGATCAAGGTTGGACACGGTAACCTCAGACAGGTCCATGTTCCAGCGGATATACCCGGCCTACATGCTACCTTAACCGATTTAACCACCTTAACCCACGACTTGGATTTGGCTGAGGGCGACGTCGAGAAAGCCGAGGTTCTTTTCCCGAGCAAGGTTCGGGTTCAGGTTTCCGAGGACTACACGCGGAAGATCGCGCTGCTGGCAAAGAAGGAGGCTGAGGAATGAATCGCATCAGACGCTCCTGTGACCATGGCGATTGCTCCAAGGAATCGCGGCCCAGCTAGATTGGCGTTAAGAAGATAGAATCATAGCCATGGTAAGCCTGAACGCGCTCAGGATGTAGGAGGGGCAATTAGCAGTGTTGACGAGTGAACTACACAATGGCTACCTTCAGCACTTACTAACGATGAATTGCAGAGTGTTCATACCACTCGTATGCAAGAAATGCGGAAAGTGCTGTAGAGAGGTTGGGGTCGACCTCTCCTACTTTGATCCTTATTCTATAGCTAAGCATCTCAAGCTGGACGTGAGTGAGGTTGTAACGAGATACTTGGGAGAAGTGGCTTATGCTGATGAGAAGAGTATCAAATTTGGAATTACAAAGCCTCGTCTACCCTGCCCGTTCTTGGCAGATGGTGTGTGTACGATCTATCCGATCCGGCCGGGACCTTGCCGATCCTTTCCTATTGTGACAGACTTTGGTGATCACAGAATAGGTTGCCCGGCAAGGCAAGAGGCAAGCCGAGCCGAAAGAGCTCTGGGGAGAGGCATACCGTATTACACGACTCCTATCTGCGACAAGGTTCTACAAGCAAGACACACGCCTTTTATCAAGAAGAATGCTTGGGAAAGAATAGAGTCAAAGTATCTAAAGACCAATCCTTCGGATGAAGCCCTCAGAATCTTCTTGTCTGTGAACGAAGCCTACGTGTCTTCTTAACGGAAACCCTTGCCTCCGAGACTCAGGCTCAGATCCGGGCTTTGGAGATTTCGCTCACTCCGGCTTGACCTCAAGCGTATAGAGAAAGCGACGAAGCCACGCCTGAGCGCGTCGAGAGCCTGACTGATCGTGATTTGTTGCCTTACGGAATGTGGGGGAGAAGGATGACACGATACTTAAGTGGGAACTGCTAGAATTCCGGGGAAGAAGTGCCTCAGGGAGAAATATAGAAAGATGCATGTGGAAAGGAGAACCATGAAGTACAGTGCTCGTCTTTGTGATATTGGAATGCCTTCACGCAGATATCGCATGGAGAATATGACAGACAGTACTGTGAATATGACGACTGCCCATGAAAAGATGAACGGATACGGATGCGAATGAGGAATGTCCAGCACGTAGGTCACAGGATCGGTTGCCATTGTCGCTACGTAGAAGATCAGAAACCACCATGCCAAAATCCTCGATGTGACGCGTAACCTTGCTAGGACACCAAGACTTGCTATGCTCCAAAGCGCCACGCTTGTCAACGGAAGCAACAAAACGAAGTTGAATACGCGAATTCCTAGTCTATCTCTGTAGAATGCAAGACTATAGGAAAAGAAGACACCTGCGATAACCAACAGAAGTCGGTAAACATCATCGAACCTTCTAATCTTCTCCTCGAAAGCTATCTCGCTCATAGCCATACCTCCGAAGCAGCTAGCTCAAATCGTTTCGAAGACGGTTTAGGCGCCACAACCGTCACTTCTCTGGGCCTGTGCCTCCAAACTTCATGGTATTGAACGCCTCTACGAGTTTGCCTATGTCATTCAGTTTGGGAGAATCCGCGATCAGCTTGACTAAGACGTGATACGCGATTATTGAAAGCAGGAACAGGTCGCTATCAGTGATATCTTGAAAACCACGGTGCACGATGTCGGATCTTATCTGGTAGAGCCGTGACATCTGGCTGAAATAGAACATGCGTTCCTCATAATTGCGGCCCAGAAGGAGTGCTATTCGCTCAGCAAGAAGTGTTCTCATTGGCTCACCTTTCCTCAGTAGGATGGATTCCAAAGATACAACTATGGATACTAAGGCCCCGACTCTATCTTGGTTGTTCATTGCACCGCCAAAGAGATTTACGGAGTTAACAATGAGATTCTCGAAGGCCGTGCGTTGATCTGGTGCCTTGAAGAGAATTTCGTGGAGGGTTTTGAACGAATCCTTTTGCATTTGAGAAAGCTCCTTCTCGCCAAGTTTCAGCTCATAAAGATAACCCGTGTTCTGAACAGACATTGTATGTCCTGCGGGCTCGCGAAAGCCTACGGCGAACAGCTGCCCTCTGGAGGTAGAGCCCTTCAGGCCAATATACATTCTGTAGTGTCGGGCGTCGTACTCAATGACGCCCCTACTATAGAACCGCAATACATTCAGCGCAGTTTCGGCTTGCTCTATCGCCAATTCAACAGCTCTAATAGCGTCGACTGCTCTTGTCTCGACTCTCATGATCGCTCTCCCAGTGTAGTCTTGTGCCAATCTTTCTTCGAAGATCTTTTCCACCCCATTCTTCACTTCATCCGGAGATGTACTGAGTCGGTTCATCTTGACAAAAGTGTTGAGGATCGATTGTCTGATTGAATCGTCACACATCTTGATTGAGGTCTGTCCAATTGTCACTTCTGAATCCAACACTAAATTCTCAACGGGAAGGTAGATTTCCCATCTAGCTGGAGTAGAGCCTTCAAGCTGTTGGATCATTGCCTTGACATGTGAATTGACGCGCATCTCGATATCCGACTGCTTGACGCCGTGCAAGATAACCGCCACAGATTGAATTTGTTTCTCAAGTTCTCTGCGAGAGAATTTCATTCCGATTGCCGGATCCTCAGAAAGGAGAGTCACTATTTTCTCAAATGCAACAATACCCTTTGGGCCCGTTAGTATTGTTCCCTTGTCAGGTTCGGAGAACAGTCGATGCGGGCCCTTAGTCGTCTCTTCAAACCGAGAAGTCCTTTCACGTGAGTCCCTCCATAGCCGAAGGAAAGCATCGGCAATCTGCGTTGAGGTTTTGATGTCCATTTCTTGCTCAAGCTCAGAATCGCAAACCTTACGTAAAAACCAATCTAGCCAGCAGATTTGCCTCATATGACCGGCAAGCCCCTCACCGTACTTCGAGATTTGCGGGCGAAAGCTACGGGGAAGATCATGCTCGGTGCAATTCATCGATAATTGAAGGAGTTGGCACGCAAGACGCGAAGAGAGCAATGACACTTAATGACGTGCTTAGAGCCTATGGAATCGAAAACAGCATAAAGTACAAGGACTTCCTGTCCAAGTAGGCCGTGACTGCGATTTTCAAGCGTTCGGCCTCTTAGACACTTTGAAGTCCAGTTCTGCAAGCCTGTCCTCTGCAAGTTTGACTCTGTCCAGAGCTGGCAAGACTAACCCGATGTGGCAATACTCATAGGGTCTAGGAGAATAGTTCTCTGGTTATGTCGTCGTTCACACCGGCTCCACCGTTCTGGCCAAACTTGTTAGTGATGATGTGAATGCCGGTGCCTTTTGACTTGACCCGTTTGAGTTTTTCCGAACGGATGGCTTCGGCATCTGGGTGAACGAGAACCATCCGCTTGCCGCGGCGCGAAGAGGAGAGGAGGCCTTACCGTCGGCATCCTCCCCAATGGCATCGAAGAAGCCAATCCCTACGTTGACATTGCAATAGTAACCGATATGGGTGATGCGAGAAACGTCATTAATGTGAAGTCCGCAGATGCCGTGATAGCACTACACGGCGAAGCTGGAACCTTGTCTGAGATCGCGTTGGCGTTGAAGGCTGGCAAGAAAGTTATCGCAATCAAAACATCTGGGGGAATCAGCGCCAAGCTAGCATCTCAAGTCATAGGCAATAAACCGATTCTGACCGCCGTTTCAGCCCATGAGGCCGTTAACTTAGCTCTACAGAAATCCGAACCTGAGAGCATTGACCGAAAGAGATCCTGCGGTAGAGTCTAGGCGCGCGAACCACTCACGCAAGACTTTGCGGTCAGGGCCTTCGCTTCTTCAACCGAATAGAGACTTGTCGCTTTTTCCCATGAGTCACTGCTAACTCGAATGTGAGGTCCCCTCCGGCAAGTGCGAGAATAAACATCAACCCAAGCTGTGGGTCTATCTTGCCAACTACGACTCCTATGGACACAATTGTTGAGACCACGAGTACCATCAGGGGTCGAATTCTTCTGCAAGCCATCTTCAACTTTCTCGTCGACGGGTCGATATCCAAGTCTAGGAAAAAAGGCCTGCAGAGCATATCCCCACAAATTGAATAAATTTTTATTCCGCTGCCCACATCCCCTAATCATGTCCAGTGCGCGAATAGATGCTCTCATCTACGTGCTTAGCGAGATCTTGGAGCAGGACGAGGGTATGGCTCGAAACGCTGCAAGGATCTTCTTCAAACTGTTTGAAATGGGAAGAGCGGCTCTGGGAGACATCTCGACAGCGACCCGTATCCACCACACCACATGCTCCAGTTGCCTGAAGTCATTAAGGAGACTTGGCATCGTGGTGTCAGAACGAATTCCGGGGGCACGTAGAGGGGGGAAGAAGCTGCTCGAATATCATGTGGCAGACAACTGGGATGACGTTCTTGGAGATGCCGTTGGCAAAGCAAGCGAAGACCTCCAAAGAAATCTAACTGATGCGGTTGCATCCCTGCAAAGAATGAAGGAGATTCCGCCAGTGTTTGCATTTCAAACAATGGCTAGCGGACACAAACTTACTGAGCATGAGCTTTTGGCCGCAAAAAGGAAGACTATCGGGTTATACCAACAGGCGACGAAGTCAGTAATGATAATGAGCCGCGAATTCGGTTGGATAGAAGAGGCTTTGCCCACTTTGCTTTACGTGTTGCGCTCAAGACCAACCGTCAGTGTAAGGTTGTTGATCTCATGGAAGGAGACCTCAGAATCTGCACAGAAGCAGTTGCTAGGCTTAAGAAAGGACTTCTCCAACTATGACCATAGAGACTATGACGCGGGTATCCTTCGGATGAGCATAATTGACCGAACAAGAGCTATTGTGATAAAGAAAGCCCTTCGGGAAGAAAGCCTTCGCTCAGAAGGAATAGAATATACTGAGGATGAGGAACTTGTGAGCCACCTACTTGCCGACTATTTTGAGCTCAAATTCAAGGAAGCAGGGGCCATATCTGAGAGGTGAGTGTCCCAAATTTCGCAAATTTGATGCGTTGTGCGCTACTAGGTTTAGAAGGGACTGCACGACTCAGCATCCTGAACCTTGGATTCAGAAATCAGAAAGGCGGTTGTCGACAGGTACAGGGAACTGGAGCGCCTAGCTTTTACCCCAATAAATGTAAGCTATATTCGTGGCTGGCTAGACTGCCTCAGAACCGTCTGTGGAAAGTCAATCTTGGAGCTAGTTAGAGACTGCGAGGCGATAGACTGTGAGAGACAATGAGATCAGAAGTCGCATAGCCGAAGCTGTTCATGGAGCGCGCAAGCGGCGATTGGGTCTAGATCGTTGCGTCCAACTGTATGAACTAGTCGGAGACCATCTTGCGGAAGTGGGTGCCAGCACACTCGGCCATGAATCGCAATTGGGAGGAAACCCCAGCGAACTACATGAGGCCAGACATATGATGACAGACTCATTCGCAAAGCAGTTCAGACCTCTTGTGGCAGACGAAATGCCCGAAACACTGCTCGTGAGGGAACTGGAAATGAGCTTACACAGACGGCTACCGGCATCGAGTTGTCGGTCGCAACTATGTATCGCTCTCGAAGGACGGAGCGACGCGACAGGACTAGATCTTTATCAAAATACTGACAGGAAGCTGTATCAGCTCTTTGAAGGTCATTGGATCCGGGAAGTGGGCACCGAGTTTTCAGAATGCATTTCTTCAATCCTCCGTCAATTTCCAATTAACCACAGTGAAGAAGAGCCAATGGACACCGCGAGCCCTTGCCTTGTGAACGAGCCAAGAGATGCTCTTGACATACGATCCATCGCGAAGAACGGAATCCTCAGATCCTACGAGTACGCACCTGATTACACCATAGCACAAGCTGAGATTTTGACAGTCGTAATCATGTGGGAACCCTACAGAAGGATAGTGGGGCGGAGAGGTATATACCTCGGAAAACCAATGATTGACTTGATATTCGTCAAGCTGCATGAGAAGGGAGTGCCGATTTCGGGGTACCTTCGTGGTTCTTTCTTGGTCACGCGCTATCCATGGTCCAAAGCGACGATGGAGGCTTACAGTCCGCTGGCAAGTGACCTAGTCCTGAGGACGGATCCTATACCCGAGGACTGGATTACCGTGTTCCTTGGCACCGATGAAGGAATAAGAATCGTGCGTCCAGAGGGAAGCTGGACTAGAATCGTGTGGGAAGCATATGACGAGGTCTGTAAAGTAGACACGAGTTATGGCCGATTCAAACAGGGTCTAGGTACACTGATACCTGAGATCGTTTCTCAACTCAAAGGGCCGAAAGATTTCTGGGCTGAGATGGAACGCATCAAGAAAACAATCAGTGGTTCGAAATGGTTGTGCGGTTCGTTCACAGAAGTGGCGGGATGCAGCAGATCAGGGCAATAGTCTCGGAAACAAGGCAGAACAGAGGAGTTGACTCAAGGCTATGGATCAAAGTCTGATGAGCAAGCGTGTGCAGACGGGCATGACTTGTTCATATGACTAGTTGTATCTCTGTTGACCATACGGACCTTCACGTCAGGACGGCCGGCCCGAAACAGTAACACGGGATTGGCCCGTGTTGGAAGACAAGATTCAATATGCCTTCTGAGTCAATCTAGCGCCTCCTTGACAGCAATAATGCGATAACGCCTAGCATTACGCCAAGTACACCGACATTGAGCGCAGCTAATCTTTCAACGAGCCTCTCGGCTAGTTGAATGAAAGAATCCGTTACGTACCAGTAGGCCTCGATAAGTCGACCGAAGATGTCTGACGACACGCACGTGAGCACGACGTGCACATAAAAAAGAGCCAACAATACAAGTATGGTAACTGTGCCTACGAAAATCACTTTCCCCATGGTCTTCACCTCCATTCTATTGGCACTTGGTTGACAAGACCATGATATGAGCTCTCTTCCCGTATGTCGGTCTGACATTCTCGTAAAGTGACCGACATAGCGTGAACTCTTTTGCTTCCGAAAGTCCAAAGTACCTGTTGAAAGATAGTGAAGGCGAACCAAGATGGACATTAGTGCGCTTTCTCTCCAAATCTCTGACCTATTGCGACTTCTTGGCACTCCAACTCAGCTACTCGTCTTTGGAGTGCTGGTCCTGATGTTGGCGTTCATAGGAAGAGGCGCTGCAAGAGGGCCAGCTACAGAAACCCCCTTTACAATACTCATGATACTCGGTGTGATCATGATTGCGCTGGGGCTTCTCGGGTGGAGATAGGTAATGGTTCCTTATTCGTAACACAGCTACGAGGCCAAGCTGGTGCCCATCACCCTCTTCGATCTTCTTGTTGCTATGTCTGTTACGATCCTTATCATGGTGGTCTGGTTCTATGTCTTGCTTGCCGAGGAAAGAGTAGACCTAGTCCTGAGACCAGAACTTCCGAACTCATTTCCATCGGACTTCCTGAGACACAGCTATGCCATAGATGTTCTGGTCTTCCTTTTGGAGTCTGAACGGGAACAAGAGCATGCTCGTTTGACCAGACTCAGAAGACGCATGGTCCGTCCTCGTCCAGTCCGCATTGAACAGACCCATGTATCAAAGATTGCTGATACTATTGGGATCAGTCGAGTCACAGCACTAGATACCGTAGAGTATCTGCAGAAGATAGAATTCGTGAGAACAGGAATGCTAAGACAAAAAAGGTACGTCTCCTTGACAGACAAAGGACGAAATGCCGCCGCTTGGTCTGCACGAAATCTCTCTCCATCGATCTTGGATTACTTGCGATCGAAGTACGGCAAGTCTTGGTTCGCTCGGCTTCTTGGCATTCGTGGGCCAATCAGACATCAACGTATCGAAGAGGAAAGACCTGAGAGTACTGACAGGCAGAGTTAGGTAATAACGACAGTGTAGAATGTGCTCCCTAGCGTCGCCACTGAGTGCGGTTTATCGTCACCCATGCCTGCCTTGCGTAGGCTTGAACTGACGGCGGAATGTGGCAGTCGTTGGCAATATAGATTATTGTCTCTTGGGCTCCGGTCAGCTCTTTGTAGAGAATTATCTGCGCTACGTCATCTGGTACCAACACTTCCTTGTCTTTGGCTTCGACAACCACCGCTTGCGTGACTCTCCCGCCAGAACGCCTGACCACGTAGAAATCTACTCTCGACCCATCCGGCAAGGGACACTGCTCAATGATCTCCCATCCGTCGAAGGCAGGATATCTTCTTCTTACAGTACCATAGACGTAGAGTTCGAAGGCTGTCCCTGACAAGCCGTCTTCCTCAACATACCCCCTTGATTTTGAGTCGTTTGTAAAGGCTTAGGATTGCGAATAAAGTAGGTACACATATGGTCTTCGAGGTCTCCCTGTCACACGCAGAAGGAGGTCAAGGACTCTGACAAAAGTTGGCAGAGTCTGCCTTCTTTTTGTCAATCTCTAGAAACCTTGCGAGGATAGTATCGACATGATTGAACAACTGACCAACAATTCCTAGATAACCTCCGGCTGCCAAGGTTAGATCTGCGCATTCTTTGTCGGGAGACGCGGTTCCTGCTATGCCAAAAAGTGACAGGACGCAGCTGTGCCGGTTGGGCAAGGCTAACAACGAGAGATCAAGAAGTCAGAAACAGTCAAACGTCATGTTAGGGAACTTCGGTCTCCTATGAAACGCGGGCGTAGAGTTCGATGTATGCACAGTTGAGGCATCTGAGTCCCCGAATACGAAGGGCGTTCGTTTCTTCTCTTTTGAGCCAAAGCCCTGTCGTTCTTCCAGTGAACTCGGCCCAAAAGGGACCACAACCTTCAGCCCTCATGCTTGGCGGAAGAGCTGAGGAGCCCTCAACCTGAATGAAAAGCCAGCCTTCACGCATCTCTCCGCTACATTTCGGACATTTGACTGTTTGATCTTGTGACACAATCCCTCACATCCTTCTTGGTGAATCTACATAGTATTCTATACAAATAGGTTCGCCCCTATCGCTATCGCTGCTAAAGAGGGACTGCGTGCGCGCAGTTAGAAAAAAGCGTACAAACCGTTTCAAACGTCTTGTAACGATCAGAGCGAATGCGTCGCGAACATCAATCATAAGCTTTTTCTCTACGCAAAAGATACTCCGAACGGCGTTACTTTGTGGTTCGCGTATCCTTTCACCCAAGCTATTGCCCCAAGCTCTATCTAGATGCCAACGTTCTCATAGACGCGATTTTGGAAGATGAAGAGAAGCATGACAGGAACCGAGATATCGAAAAGATTGAATCCATTCGCAGTGCCCGTCAAATCTATGACAACTGGCCGAAGGATTCTCTTCTGACCTCGCCTTACGCTATAGGCGAATTCATGGGGAAATCTGGGAAGTTCAGAAAGAGTTACCATGAGATGTTGGAGATAGCAAGAGATAGAGTATTCTCGAAATGCGTAGTCCTACACAGTAGTGTAGAACGTAGGGATGACATTGCAAAACTCGAAGAAGGTCTGACCATCGGTTGGCACGTAGAACATAGATCAGATCAGGCAAGATGGGGCGAGTTCATAACAGCGGAGGGGGGATCAGGCGGATTCTATGCGGGGCCAAGAAGGGAGGAGTTCGCCCCCAACAAGCCTAAAGCCACGTTCTACTCAGCACCTCTCTTTGAATCGTTACTCTTCGCAAAAGCCTCAGAAATCGAAAGCCAAATCGGCATTCATTTTGAGGATGCAATCACTCTGACCTACATCATGGATCCAGACAACACTAGAAGAGTGGATATCATTGCTTCTAACGATCAAGAGATGAGAAAACGATGGAATGATCTGATGTTTTCTCACACTGGAATTGAGGCAATGAGTACTCTTGATATAGCACGAGATTTCTGCCGCTGGATGCAGAAAAAGGAGATCCCTAGTTCATCAGATCACATCACCATAGGCTTACCAAGCGCAAACTCTGACATTTGTAATCGAAACCGGAAGGGCCCTCTTTGATCCACCTTCTGTGAAAGACGCGGGCTGGCGGTTTGCTAAGTGTTGCGAGGATACAAAACGCGCACGTGCCGCTTCAAATGTTGCCTATCAAGAAGCCCGGAGTCGCCGGCATCTATCTTTTTTACGATTTCTCTAGCAGTTACATCGACAATAATTGTTCCGGCCGATACACTCTTCAACTTTTCCTGTAGTGTTTCCTCAGCAGTGGCAATTCCTGCGGATTTTCTCCCTATCTCGGCCACGAGTCCCGGGGTTGCTCCAAGGTATACTTCATGGGAGTATTTTGCGAAGTTTGTTGCTTGATCTAGGAACCGTTTGAACTGGTCGTATGAAACCTTAGCATCTACCGCAATAGTTCTCTCTCCCCGGAAGCGGGGCCACTTGACGCCGTACAGATCAGGCCAGCTTTCTTTCTTGAAGTCATGAGTGCGACGGACCTTAAACCGTTCCTCAGTCCTGAGGTACTGACCCAGTAAAGGATAGAGTTTTTCCTCGCTATCGGTGTGGCCAAACACGTAGTTGCGCGTTTTCCTGTTTGTCCTCTTGAACATTATTTCTGACAGGATATCCTCCCAGTCATAGCCTTCGTATCGTGGATGCCCGCACTTCCTGACTTTTCTTGCCGCGTCCTTCAGTAGATCGCTTTGCCGTTCCCTGTTTGCATTCTCGTATTCCTTGATCAACGGCTTCTTCTCAGGTTCTTTTTCTCTATACTCTTCGAGTAATGCCTTGTAGATGTCGAGGTCGTACCCCGACTTAAGAAGTCTCCAAACTATCGTATCAGAGCTCAGAAAACATACAGTCACAGCCCTTTCCCCCAGTCAGCTATAGAGTCCGGTGCCCACACTTCGGACACCGATAAACAATCTTCTCGCCGTATGTTTTTCTCCTTCCCTTCTTCGGTTTGATCATACCTGATTTCTTCATTGGGGTGCCGCAAAGAGGACATTTCTTTCCAAACAGGAACGACAAGTTTCCTCGATTCCTACGGCCTCTCTTCGCGAACCTGAACTATCCTCGGCCTAGTATACTTCCTACATTCTGGACATCTATCTCTCGGCAGGGTTTCGGATTCGAACTTCTCAAGGCTTGAAACGAACCCCCGTGAAACCCATTTCCACCAACGATGTCCGCAGTTCGCACACTCCAACCTAAGATAGACCAAATTCGCGTTCCCCCTTTGAACTGGAATAATATGAGGAAGCTATTATGCCTTATCAAAGAACGTTCTTTGACGTTCTGTTAAGTTGTCGTGACTTCAAGGTGGTTTTTGCCCGATTTCCTCAAAATACTTTTCCAGCTTGTTGTAGTCATTGTTCAATGCGCTATGAAGTGCCACCGAGCACTTCAGGAATTTCTGTGGGTCGTACTGAGGGTATGTTCTTCTACCTTCTCTGCGCTCCTCGACTGCTGCGACGGCAATCGGTTGCCATTCATGCCATAGATTCCTCACATCCTTACTCGCAAACCTAATCCCCGACCTCATTATACTCTCCATGTCTCTAAGTTTGCCCGTCAGCGTGGTTGGATCAAAGGCGTAACCTTCAGGGTTACCTAGAAAGGCACCCCACGATTTCATGTGGTCAAAATGGAAAAGCAGAGGAGAATAGAAACTGTCTATTCTTTCCTCAAGGAAAGATCTCCTTTCTTCTCTTTTGATTCTTCCCTCTTCGAGTTTCCATCTGACAAAAATGGTGATAAGAGATCCAATTGCTCCACCGATGAAGGATGCGGAGAGAAGCGGGGCTATCCACTCTCCAATTGTTTCTGGCATTGTCAAGTTGATCAAAAATGAATATGCCGCAGCACTATTTGAGGGCTTCAGTTGTCAGGCCTCTATCCTTTCTTGCTTTTCGCGGGACCAATAATGCGAGGTGAACCCCACGTCTAGTCGCGAGGGAAAGACTCGACCACCACCTTTGAAGAATTCATATGTGGAAGTATACACCAGCTCGACCGCTAGATTGATCAGCAAGCATGTCCAAGAATTCCGCTTGCGATGTCATGGATTAGAGATTTCAAACAAGATCCTGCGGTCATTGGGTTCTATGACAAAATCAGGCTCCCGTATGCATATGAGAATATGTTGTCCAATCTGATATCCATAATGAATTGGGGGTTTGATGAAAGCGTTCAAAGGTATTCAAAACTCCAGCCCGGTATCCAACTGATATCAGAAGAGTACTACAGCAATCACAAACGGGAGATGGTTATTGAAAATACAACGTATCTGAAAAACGCATCCGAGTTCTTGAGCTACGCACGCAATAGTCCACTAGAGATACAACCGATCCTCTTTCATTATTCTTGGCAGTTGTTCTCATCATTCTTCAAGCACACGTTTTTCAAATGGAATTCACGCGCCACTGGCCATGGCATAAGAATAAGTCGAATGGATGGTCCCACCGATGTGGAGGTTGAGCTGACAGACAGATCCACTGGATCATTTCAGAGGCTCTTAGATTGCTTGAACGTTCTCGGCGTACCGACTCTCTACGGCAAGTGGCTGCCCATCCCTGAGAACAAGTCCTTGAGGTTTGACAAAAACGAATTGCCTCACTCTCTCGCCAATAGGAGGAAATGCCCTTTGACCGACATTCTAGACTTTATGAGTACCGATCAAGCAAGAGAATTCGTTGAGGCAGCAAGTACGATCTATCAAGAACAGGGTTACAGCCTTCACAGTGACTTGGTCCGATCGATTAACGAAGAGCTGCTAAGCTACGTTATAGTGTTTGTCGCGTCAAGCATGGCGAGGTATAGACCGGCGCTTTGGAGAAAAGTCATTGATGCGTCTGATGAGTCAAGTTCGAAGATGCACGAAAGTGTCAACGACGCATATTCCTACTACATGCGAGGTAGGCCAGTCTCAATATATCATGTCGATATTCAACGCAACTTCCTGAGTGATACAAAAGAGATTATTGAAAGAACACAGAACAAGCATTGGTTGGAAACCCATTTCAATGGATCATTCGCGTCAAGTCGCCCATAAACAAAAGAATGGCGTAGGCCTATCACGCACTTTGGCAAACCTGTGTTTGGGGAATCACAAACATAGGAATTGCGAACTCAGTGCAAGCAATAGCTGAGCATCCATCAACCAATTTTCACAGCTATGCCACAGAGCAAGAGTTTTAATTATCCGTTGGTATTTCGCTGCACTGTGGGGCTGTCTGCTAGATGATGTCGAATTGGAGGCCGATTCGATTGCCACCGGCCAGCCATTTGCGTAAACTACTACGGCCGGTGGCGAAATCGAGGTTAGCTCCAACAAAAACATCAAGCAAATCTGGTATTGCAGTCTATGGTCCTGCTTTCATTATTGCTTTCGTTGCGGTTGTCGCTAGTATTGTTGCTGGTGGTCCTGTCGCACTATCTGTAGCCCATTCACAGATACACACTTATAGGGTTTCTATTAGATTCTCTTAGATGCTATGAAGGTACCAAAGTCTGCGTTGCCCAGCGGGTTACGGGGCCTCCAGAGGAGGCAACGTCCGCGATCATTCCTCCACGGCTCGCAGCACCTGAGCAACGCCTAGCAGGGCCAATAGTATGCTTTCGCATAACGCTTCACTTTCGCCATCTTTCTCGAGTCAAATGGCAACCTTGCCATTGGTGATAGCGGTTTATTCTCTTGAATCTTCGTCCGAAATGCGCCTACTAGAATATCTGCCAGTTGGATTGGTTTCGACTCATATGACCTTGATGCGGCGTACAGCGGTGTATAGGGCTCATAGAAATCATTCTTCTTGGCGAGGGTCTGTACGAACAGCCTGACGGCGTGATCGCACCGCAATCCTCTGAAGTCAGCATCACAATGAATTGGCACGTTGTTCGCAAGGTTGAATAGCTTTCTGCACAGGGCCGGTCTGAAAGAAGCTTGCCGGGGGTCTCTCCTGTAGCCAGAGAAGCAACCTTCCACGAGGTTCCTGAAAATGTTCTCGATTTTCATGGTCGGAGAGATCAATGCATCGGTTTCGACTAGGACTAAAGCGTTGAAGGAGATCCTCATGAAGTACTCGAACTTCTCCATGATTTTCTCTTTGTAATCTGCATTCAACTTTCCCCACTTGAATTCGCTGTGATTGTGAGTCTTTGGTATCTCAAGGTGTTTCTCTAGATAGGCATAGCCGGCTTCCGCGTCCGCTATGAAACAGAAAGCGACGATTGTGATCTTGTTCTCGAATGAGCTTGTGTCTATTCCAACTGTGTCGCCTGAGAGGACGGGAACGAGAACTGTCTCTCTATCAACCTGTAGCCTTCTAATCCTTCTCTGCTGGAGCAGCCTAGCAATCCAGCCGCCATCTCGCCGATACATCTCTGATCTGGCCTTGTCCTTGAACCTGCTGTCAAGAGACCTCAGAAGCCGTTCATACTCGGAATCCGCTTTCACCGACCTCCGCAATAGATCGTAAGGTGAGAACAACGAGGGAGGCAAGCGAAACGATTCACCGCAATACTGAAATGTCTCTCCCAAGAACAAGCTTCGAACTATTTGATACAGAAGATCGGCTTCTTCAGTCAAACGAGTATCAGAACACTTGCGGCCAATATGCATTAAAGACTTGCCTCGGCTCGTGTGCTGACCGTAACAGGAACCCAAGGAGCAATACAAAGGTTGCACTCATACTTGTCGATACAGCTACTCTTTTCAATTCGAGGGGAGGAAGCTTTTTGATTCCAAAAATCTTAATTCGACGGCGCCTAATGATGCCGACCGGGGCTGTCTGCTAGATGATGCCAAGTTGGAGACAAGTCTCACAGGCACTTACCGGGTGGAGCCAAAGAACCACCCCGACAAGCGGTGAAAAGACGACTAGCTCCAACAAAAACATCAAGCAAATCTGGTCTAGATAGCAAGATGAGCTGACTAGGATAGGCTACGTGGCTTGGGAAAGCCATCAGCTTCTGGAACCCACGTGATCCGGAGTTCAAATCTCCGCAGCCCCACCATCATAAGCACGAT
>Ga0129297_10000535_pt1 | contig 18246 bp, 16 predicted proteins | sample I18A1metaG_FD_94708 | JGI IMG/M metagenome (GOLD analysis project Ga0129297, IMG submission 94708) | Lake sediment bacterial and archeal communities from Gulf of Boni, Indonesia to study Microbial Dark Matter (Phase II) - ​I18A1 metaG | ecosystem: Environmental > Aquatic > Freshwater > Lake >... | reverse complement strand
GTCCACGAGTCCTTCGGCAGCTTCGTCGCCCAGGTCGCCGAGGTCTCCCTGGGGGGGAAGGGCGAGCTGCGGGTCCACCGGGTGGTCTGCGCCGTTGACTGTGGCAGGACCGTGAACCCGGATACCATCAAGGCCCAGATGGAGTCGGGCATCACCTTCGGCCTCTCCGCGGCGCTGTACGGCGCCATCACCCTGAAGAACGGCCGGGTGGAGCAGGGGAACTTCCACGACTACCCCGTGGTCCGGATGGCCGCCATGCCGAAGGTGGAGGTGCACATCGTCCCGAGTGACGACCCCCCCGGCGGGATCGGCGAACCGGGGGTCCCCCCCATCGCACCGGCCGTGGCCAATGCCCTCTGTGCCGCCAGCGGCGCCCGGGTCCGGACCCTCCCCCTGACCCCGGAGAAGATCGCCGCGGCGCTGAAGAAGGGGTGAGCCATTGACCGATCTGGAACTGTACGAAGAGATGGTGCGGCTCACCCGGACGGGTGAGCCGTTCGTCGTGGCGACCGTAATCGCCAGCAGCGGGTCGTCCCCCCGCAAGACCGGCGCCAAGATGGTGGTGCGGGGGGACGGCAGCATCCTGGGGAGCGTCGGCGGGGGGCGGATCGAGCAGGACACGGTCCGGGCCGCCCTGGCGGCCCTGGCGGACGAGACCCCCCACCTGCTCGATTTCACCCTGACCGAGGAGAACGGCTTTGCCTGCGGCGGCAGCATGGCGGTCTACATCGAGCCCCAGGGGCACCGCCCCCTCCTGGTCATGTTCGGCGCCGGCCACGTGGGGCGGGCGGTGACCAGCCTGGCCCACGGCTGCGGGTTCCGGGTGATCGTTGTGGACGACCGCCCCGAGTGCGTCACGGGCGACCTGCTCCCCGGTGCCGACCAGACCAGCTGCCTGCCGATCCGGGAGGCGTTCGGCAAGCTCACCCTCGGCCCCGACGACTTCGTCGTCATCGCCACCCCCGGCCACCAGGGCGATTTCGACGCCGTGCGGGGGTGTCTGGCCACGGGGGCCGGCTTCATCGGCCTGCTGGGGAGCCGCCGCAAGCGGGAGACCCTGCTGCAGACCCTGGAACGGGAAGGTTTCGACCCCGGTCAGCGGGAGCGGGTCGTCACCCCGGTGGGGCTCCCCATCGGCGCCCAGAGCCCGGAAGAGATCGCCGTCAGCATTGTCGGCCAATTGATTGCCAGGAGGAGAGGATTATGAACGGCACTGTTGCTGCCATAGTGACCGCCGCCGGTCTTTCGCGGCGCATGGGGTGTTGCAAGCAGCTCCTGGACCTGGGGGGGAAGACCGTCCTGGCCCGCTGCCTCGATACGCTGCTGGCCGGCGGCCTGACCCAGGTCGTGGTCGTGGTCGGCCCGGGGAACGAGCTGGTGGCGGCCGAGGCGTCACGCTTCCCGGTGGAGGTCGTCGTGAACCCGGCCCGGGGCGGGGACATGGCCTCCTCGGTGCTGGTGGGGCGGCGGCTGCTGGCTCCCCACATCACCGGCACCATCGTGGCGCTCTGCGACTACCCCCTGGTCTCCCCCGCGACGATCTCCTACCTGGCCTCCGTCCACGGGGCCGCCCCGACGGCGATCCTGGTCCCCCGCCACGGTGGCCAGAAGGGGCACCCGACCCTCTTCCCGTCGGCGCTCCTGGACGAACTGTCGTCGGGCGGGACCCTGCGCGACATCCTGGCGCGGCACCACGAAGAGGTGAGGCTCCTCGACACCGGCGACCCGGGGATTCTGCTGGACATGGACACGCCGGAGGATTACCGCAGGCTCCACCGGATGAACCTCGATGCCGGGGGAGCGGCGGTGACCTGAACTACACCAACGTACTCGCTACCGCTGGTCCCGGTCGATCCACTTGTGCAGATAGGGGAGATGGAAGGATGTCAGGCGGTCGATCAGTTCACCCGATGCGGTCGAGGAGAGGACGATGCTGCGGTGTTGGGGGCGGATGAACCCCTCGACTTCGGCATGGTCCAGGAACGCGAGGAACCCGTCGTAAAAGCCGCCCACGTTCAGTAGCCCCAGCGGCTTGCGGTGGAACCCCAGTTGGGTCCAGGTGGCGATCTCGCTGAATTCCTCCAGGGTGCCGAAGCCTCCCGGAAGCGCGATGAAGCCGTCGGCCAGTTCGGCCATCTGGGCCTTCCGTTCGTGCATGGAACCGACGACCCTCAGTTCGGTAAGGCCGTCATGCCCCAGTTCCTTCTCCAGCAGCGCCCGGGGGATGACGCCGATCACCTTCCCCCCCGCGGCCAAGGCCGCATCGGCCACCACTCCCATCAGACCCACATTGCCGCCGCCGTAGACCAGGGTGATCCCCCGCCGGGCCAGTTCACTCCCCAGAGATTCCGCCGCCAGTCGATATTCTTCTTTCCTGCCGCTGCTTGAGCCGCAGTAGACACAGATGCTGTTCATAACCCCTCGCTGCTTACGTTTTTCAGGGTATAAGAAAACCTTGCCCGGTCGCTGTCAACTATTTTCCTCTGCGGGGAGGGGGCAGGGTCATGTGGTGAAGGTTTTTTTACACTGTAAAATTTCTTTACACATCCTGCCATCCCCTATCAATAGCCGCTTTACGGCTTGCCAGTGCTGACGGTGTAAATTTTCTTTACACTTTCTATCCCATCCACAGATTCTCACCTTACCAGGCCCTGGTGTTCAACTATCTGAATACACTCGTGTTTTTAAAAATGTGCTGTAGCAGCCGCTCTGGCACGGCACCTGCTACATAAGATGGTTCTTATTGTTATTAATTAACGTGGTCCAGCACTCTTTTTGCGGATGCTTGCCCCGTGACGGGTCAAATCCGCGCAACACTACAACAAGGAGGAAGAAAAGGTATGAAGCACCGAATCTCGAGCAGATTGCGACTATGTTACCCGCTACTGCTACTGTCACTGCTCCTCTGCTGCCTGACCGGCAACGGTTACGCCGGCATGAACCAGTGGACCCAGGCCGGCGGCCCGGAGGGGGGGCACATCAGTTCCCTGGTCGCCAAACCGTTATCCCAGACGCTCTATGCCGGCACGTATTATTACGGCGGCATGTTCAAGAGCACTAACGGCGGAGGGGACTGGATCCGGCAGAACCTCGGCAATCCGGCTATCACGGGGATCAGCGCCCTTGCCCTCGACCCCCGTGACCAGACGGTGCTGTTCGTCGGCACCGCCAACGGTTCCGAAGTCGGGGTGCATATCCTCAGGGACAACCAGGGGACCTGGACACCCGTCTATCCTAAGCAGTTGCGGACCCAGTCCATCTCTTCTCTTGCCACCGATCCCCAGCCCGGCTCCACGGTCGTGTATGCCGGTGCGTACATGGGTGGCGTTCACAAGAGTCTGGACGGCGGCGCGACCTGGAGCCAGATTTTTAACGAGTATAACCCGGACTATGGCGAAAACCTGTCTGGTTACTCCATCGCCGTCGACCCGACGCCGAATGTTGCCGACACGGCAAGAATCTTGCTCATAGGAACCGAAATGGGGCTGTACCGCAGCGAGAACGGCGGCCGCACCTGGACCCCCCTCGCCAATGTGGCGGCCCATGCCGTGGCCATGGACGGCACCACGGTCTATGCCGGCGGCTACGGGAAACTCTACAAGAACACCGCCAAGGGGGTCGGGTCATGGACCGAGATCGCCATTGCCCCGGATGCCTATGTTACCGCGATAAAGATCGACCCGTTGAACCCGGCCACCGTGTACGTGTCGAGCTCGAAGGGGCTCTACAAGCTTACCCCCGGCACACCGGACAGCGCGACGCTGGTCGACGCGACCCTCGGCACCGTGTATGCCATCAACCAGGAGACCGCCCAGGATACCGTGGTCTATGCCGGCTCTTCCCTGCCCATTTCCTCAGGCATTGTCAGGAGCACGAACGGCGGTGCCTGGACCCCGATCAACCACGGTTTCATCAATAGTTATGTCATGTCCCTTGCCCAGGACCCGGTCAATGCCAACACCATTTATGCGGGATTGATCGGCGGGGGCGTGTACAGAAGCGACGACAGGGGGGCAACCTTTACCCCGCTGAATACCGATTTCCCCTTTGCGACAAGCACCAGCGTCAATGCCCTGAAGGCCATCTCCTCCGCGTCCGGAACGTACCTGCTGGCAGGCACCTATGACGGTGTTTACCGGTACGTGAACGATTCTCTCGACCCCCAGAACCCCCACTGGAGCTGGAAAGCCCAGACCCCACCCAGCCTCGGTTATATCCATGGCTTCGCCGCTGGCCCCGTGGATCCCGCCTCTGGCACCAGGCAGATTTTCGTTGCCACCGAGCACGGGGCGTTCCTCAGCACAGACGGTGGCAACATCTGGTCACTGGTGTCCGAGCCGAACCATGCGTTTAACGACCTGGCCATTGCTCCCGACGGCACCCTGTACGGGGCGGGATACCGCTACGAACCGTCGGGATGGGATTCCCTCGACAGCGGTGTGTACAAGCGGGAGTTCGTCAACGGCGCATGGGTCTGGACGAATCTCACCACCGGTATCGCTCCCTACCTGGAAGTCGGCAGGCTGGTCATCTCCGGTGATGCCTCGGCGTACAGCGTCTATGCGGGAGCGAACTACCCCTACACCACCGCCTGCACCTACGTAAGCACCGACAAGGGGGCCACCTGGAGCAGGATGTCCGCCTGCGTCGGCACGCCGGTCATCGATCCGACCTCTCCGACCACGTTGTACGCGGCCGACAAGACGCGCAGGAGCAGGGATGGCGGCGTGACATGGACTACCTATGGCACCGGTTTCGCCGACAACGACCATGTGCTTACCCCGATCCTCGTCGACCCGACCGGAACCTCCCTGTATTTCGGCATGTACGGTGTCGGGCTCTGGAGCATCACTCTCGGTACCACCGTTTCCCCATCCCCGGCGAGCCGTGACTTCGGGAGCCTGAACGTCGGCCGTACCGCATCCCAAAGCTTCTCCGTTACCAACAGCGGCCCGGAAAACCTCGTGTTCTCCTCGATCGGCATTACCGGAACCGACAAGGCAGAATTCAGCCTCTCCGGAAGCTGCCTGGCCGCGGCGTATCTCAAGCGCGGCGAGGCCTGCCAGGTCACCGTTACGTTCTCCCCCACGACCAAGGGGACCAAATCCGCCTTGCTGGACATTACCTACAACAGCGCCAGCGGCACCCTGCAGCAGATCCCCCTGTCGGGTAACGGTACCCTGGTTGCCCTCAACCTCGGCGTGACCGGAAACGGCTCCATCCAGGTGGAGGGGAATACCTGCCCTCTGTTGTGCTACTATGAATTCCCCTACGGCACATCGGTAACGCTGCGCGCCAACGAGGCGGCAGATTCGGAATTCGCCAGTTGGACGGGGTGTGATGCCACGACGAACAGCTGCACAATCGTCATGGATGTCGACAAGGCAGTAACCGCGGCATTTCAGCTGAAAAAGGTCCACCTGACGGCACGGTCCGAGAATTTCGGCGGAACCATCTCGCCGGCCGACGTGTGGGTGCCATTCTACGGTTCCCAGGACTTTTCCATTGTTGCCAATCAGGGTTACAAAATGGCGCGACTCATTGATAACGGCGTCGACGCCACCGCCGCCGTTACCAACGGGATGTATCGCGTGAGCAATGTCACTGGTCCCCACGAGATCGTTGTCAGCTTCATCCAGACAACCCTCACGGGCATCAATGCCATGGCAACCGACACCACGGCCCACGGCCAGGAGGGAAACGAAGTCATCTATGCCGGGACCAAGCACGGCCTGTACCGGAGCGCAACGGCGGGTAACACCTGGGAGCCGGTCACCACGGCCGGGTTGCCGAACGTTAACGTTGCCGCCATCGCCGTCGATACCGGCGCAACCCCCGCCATCCTCTACATAGCGACACAGGCGGGGATTTACACCATGAACGCCGACGGTACGGTCTGGAGCCTGGTGTATAACGACAACAACATCAAGTCGCTGACCGTGGACAAGGGGCTCGTTCCCCATACGCTGTATGCAGGTACAAACGGCGGCATCATCGTCATCAAGCGGTAGCCCGAACGGAGGCAGCCCCCATGGCTGCCTCCGTCCCTCGAAACCTGATGGTCAACTGAAAAGGAGCTGGTTCGAGGAACGGTGTTGGTAAGTTCTGTCATTCATGAGGTCAAGTTGCACGACGACTAAACAGGTCCTTGGAACGGGAACGGGGATTCTGCTGGACATGGACACGCCGGAGGATTACCGTAGGCTGCACCGGATGAACCTTGAAGCGGCGGTAACCTGAGACAGGGGGGTGGCATGGGCACGGCACTTGTGGTGATCGACATCCAGAACGACTATTTCCCCGGGGGGGCGTATCCCCTCTGGAACGCGGAGCAGACCCTGCAAAACGTGGTGACGGCCGTGAACCGGGCGACAAGCGCCGGGGTCCCGGTGGTGCTCGTGCAGCACATCGCCGCCGGCAGCGCTCCCTTCTTCAACGCCGGCACGGCCGGTAGCGAGCTCCACCCGGCCGTCGTCGCCGCCGCCCAGGGCGCACCGGTCGTGGTCAAGCAGTTTGCCGACAGTTTCCACCAGACCGGCCTGGAGGAGATCCTGGCCCGTCACGGGGTGACGGAGCTGCTGGTCTGCGGCATGATGACCCAGAACTGCGTGACCCACACCGCCATCTCCAGGGCGGCGGAAAAATACCGGGTGACGGTCCTCACCGACTGCTGCACCACGGTGGACGAGATGATCCACAAAATCGCCCTTGGTGCCCTGTCGATAAGGGTCACTCTGGCCACGGCGGCCGATGCGCTGTAGTCAGCGGCACACTTCTTCTGCTGCCTGTAAGAACTATAAGGCGGCCCATCGGCCGCCTTTTGCATTGCGTAACCCACCGAATTGCGCAAGAGGCTGTTGATAGCGTTCCAAGAGAATATTAATGTGAGCTGGCTTTTATGTGATGGGGTGAATGATGGTGTGGGGAACAGGACAGGATCAGCATTGAGGGCCGCTGTGCCGGATGAACCGGTAAAGCGGCTTTGTATGTTCTGGTGACAGAGAAATGACAAAACAAGTGTTTTATATCAAAGACATTATGGGACGTTGGAACCCTGAATACGGTTTTGGTTTGTCAGGTCGTAGGACTTAAACTGGAAAAATATATAGATGTAGATGGTTCGTTAAGCAGCAAAACCACACTTAGCATATACATATATATAGCTGCTCTCCATATGTATATAGATATTTCTATCTACATGTATATGGTTCTGTATACATGTAGATACATTAACCGACCGGTCAATAACGAGTTATGCGGAAAGAAGATTACAAATGCACATCCCTCCTATCGACAATTTGATCAGGCTTTCAACGGAAACGTTTAAGCAGTTCCTCTTAGCCCAAAATGTCTTAGCTATTGGGGGCAATACAATATACGGGTTCGCAGATAATGCCTTGATTGGGGCAACGGTCGGGATAGATGTACAGATTGAGCATATTCCTGTCTCTGAAATTAAGCACTATTCTGCCGCAATGCCGCAATTTATGGCGGAAGTATTTCAAGGAAAGTTAGTTCAAGGATGGCAAGATTCATTGACGAACCTGTTTGCTCTACTTGTAGAAAAACATTTCACAGGTGATAGAGAGTTTAAAGAACTAAAGAAATGCCAGATATCATTAGATTTCAGGGACAAGACGGCTATTGTTGATCAGATGAAAGACAGTCTGTTAAAGAACTTTGATTTCAATTCATCAAAAGAGAAAATTAAGCTAATCAATAGTGTATTCAATCCGCAAAATGAACGTGAGAGCGACCTCGCAAACATCAATAAACATATCCAAATACGTAACGCATTCCAGCATAAAAGCGGAAAAATTGACGACTTTTTCCTTAGAGAATTAGGCCTCCAAAGGATCACATTATTGGATAATAATGCCAACCCACGCGAATTTGCACTTAATGATAAGATCGAATTGTCTGTTCCGGAGTTCAACAGCTTCAGAAAATCTGTAGTATTGGTGGCTCAGACATGGAGGAAATGGAATGGGTAAAATACAAATGGAAGTAATACCAGAGCCAAAACAGGGAACCGCCTCTGTTCTCGTTCCTGGTACGGATGGCCCACAGATTATGTTTAAAGGTGCTGGCACTGAAGATTATATTTGTGGTGCCTGCGGCATGACAATATGTGAAAACGTGAATAGAGGGATGTTTGTAGGTATTGTTTTTAAATGCTTTGAATGTGGCTCTTATAACCATGTCCGTGGCACTTAGCAGAATTGCATAACACTCGCCTAGACCAGTCTCCACTTCGTTCCGCTGGTCAGGCTCAAGCCGTTGGGCGGCATAAAACAATAAAAAAAGCAGGTTACCTTGTCGTATAAGCAACCTGCTTCTAATAATCAGTTATGGCAATTGAGTGAGAAAAGCAATGCTATTTACCGTAAAGCCCTTTATCGTAGGCCACACTATAAACTTGCTTGACCTCATCACTCGACCCTTTAGGCGGATCATAGTTTCCGTTAAGGCAATCTCTTTCAAAGCAAGACTTGCCACGGTCATTACTGCCATCGATTCTGCCCTTTTCAGCTGCTTCGACGATTTCTTGTGCTCTTGTCATGGCGGTTCTCCTTTTGGTTTTAAATTTGCTCAGCCTTGGTAAAAACATTTCGGAACGCCCTCCACCTTATTTAGAGTTAAAATGAAGGAGATCACGATTGGTGTCGGCCATTTGAAATGTTTCCGTTTTTTAGCATTACTCATTTAGGAAAAAAACAATCAACAAATCCCCCGATGATATCAGCACCTGCATCAATAACAGAATCAATCAAATAGCAACTTGTATCCTCTTGCGCTTCATAGGTTCCGTCTTCATGGAGTACGTACGTAGTGCCATCTTCACTGGTAAGGATTTCGTCTGACATATTTAGTCCTCCTGTTTTGATTTTCCCTGTAACCAGGGTTTGATGCATCTGGTTTACTTATAGCAGCTAATTACTTTTATTTGTGTGCAAGAAAGTCTTACGTTTGTGCCAGAAAGTCAGGAGGATAAAATGACCGGCAGACCTCGCTTATGGGATCTTTATCCAAAAGCAATATGGGAATTACGCGCCAGAAAATTTAAGCTTTTGAGGGAGACATGGGGGCTGAAAGGTACCGGACTAGCATCAGATGCAAAGTGGAACGCCATATTTTCTACTTCACCACAAGGAATCAAAACAAGAGATGGAATAAGCCGACTGGAAAATTTGGGACGACCGTTAACAGATGAATGTCTCCCCAAAGTGGCAGAGTACTACGGCATCAACCAAGAGCTCATGGTGGATTCTTGCACTCTAGATGTGTTTATCGAACAAATAGAACATCATCGTAGCAACATGGATATTGATCTGTATGAAGCAAACCTTTTGAAAGATATTATAAATGATATGGCTGCTTGGGAGAAAGTAGGTTTCAGGTATAAGTTTGTAACTGATTTGTCAACTAAATATTATGACTGTAAATTCAATCAGTTAAGGTCACATACTGATGATATGTCAAACAAAATAAAGGCCTTCATGTTAATTACAACACTCTACAATAAAGGTAAATGGTTTGATTGGATTTTGCCAAATAAGGCAAATCACTTTGCATGGAAGGCTCTTGCTAAGACTTTTGATATTGATCATTTACGTGTCAGGCTGAGAGTACTTTATGCGCTACAGTACCTACTTGATAAAGATAACATTGAATATTTCATTGGCGAATTAAACGAGTTGCATCGCAATACTTTTAAGAATATTTATAATAACTATATATTCAAGTTTACTGTTAATAATTACATTGAATTATGCGCGAGTGATTTCAATATCTCCAATGCCAACAAAGCACATGAAGTTATGGCTGAAATAAATAGTTTTAGGTTAAGCAAGGGGCTGCCATCGACATAAGAAACGAATAGATAAGTGCCCCAACTCTCGGCAAGCCCCCCCTCTCTACGCTCGGGGGTCAGCCTCATACCCGTTAGGCATGATAGGGAGAAAGTGTGAAGCGCCAAGAAATTTCAAATCTTTACGATCTAGACCGACTAGAAGGACGGATTTTGCGCTCGGTTGAGACTTCGGTGGCTACACTAAAGCGCCTGCTCGAATCTGGGGATTCTATTGGCTTGTTCGCGAAGCTAAAATTTATAGATGTTGGCATAGATCCGCTCAACGAAAATCGCCCCCTGAATCTTGTCGAACAGCTTAACCAGACATTCACATACCTAGCAAGCATTGTTGGTGCTCGATGGCTTGCTTCTCGTCATCCAGAAAGTTTGCCACTCACGCTCAACCTCGGGACATCTCCGGGATTCGACATCCAGTCAGGTTGCGGAAAGTTTATTGCAGAAACATTTGCAGTTACCCACCCGAACTCCAATGACAAACTGCGAAAAGATGTCGATAGGCTAGAAAATCACAAACTTGCTGAACATCGGTTCGTGTTCTATCTCAGCCCAGTAGAAGCCCGACAATTGGGAACCACGGATGTAACAATTATCCGACTCGATCATCCCGCCATGGCATTGTTGCAGGTGAAGCCTAACCAGGAAGATGCACCGGGACAAAATGCCGCCCGGTGATCTCCCACCCCGTTGCGGTGAACTAGTTATTGGGCCATGACCGATTCTATTCACATTCAAAAGGACATTTCCCACAATGGACATACCACGGATCTTTAACATCACCGAAAGTGCCCACCGCATCCATAATCCGATCACACCCGAAAAGCTTGCCACTCTCGGCGCGGCGCTGCGTCTGGAAGCAGGGACCAGAGTGCTCGACCTCGGCAGCGGTTCGGGGGAGATGCTGTGCACCTGGGCTCGCGATCACGACATCTTCGGCACCGGTGTCGACATGAGCCAGTTGTTCTCCGAGCAGGCGAAACTCCGCGCTGTAGAACTCGGCGTTGCCGATCGAGTCACGTTCATCCATGGCGATGCAGCCGGATACGTCTCTGACGAGAAGGTCGGTGTGGCAGCCTGTGTCGGTGCCACCTGGATCGGTGGGGGAGTCGCCGGAACTGTCGAACTTCTGGCGCAGAGTCTGTGTGCCGGAGGGATCATCCTCATCGGCGAGCCCTACTGGCGGCAGTTACCGCCGACTGAAGAGGTCGCCAAGGGATGCCATGCCAACGCGATCTCCGACTTTCTCATGCTGCCGGAACTCCTCGCGTCTTTCGGCCACCTCGGCTACGACGTTGTTGAAATGGTTCTGGCTGACCAGGACGGCTGGGACAGATACGAGGCTGCCAAATGGCTCACCATGCGCCGCTGGCTTGAAGCCAACCCCGACGACGAGTTGGTCACAGAGGTGCGAGCCCAACTGACCTCCGAACCCGAGCGCTACGCTGCCTACACGCGTGAATACCTGGGCTGGGGCGTGTTCGCGCTGATGCCGCGGGGGTAACTTCCGGGGACACCATACGTACGTGCCGTTTGACACAGACCTTGCTCGAGGGGGCAGAACCAAAAGGGGACAGGCTGAAAATAGCCTGTCCCCTTTTTTTCGAAGTCAGTCATCAGGAAGCAGTCCTCCCTCTCAGAACGCAAAGCAGGTACAGCCGACCCCCCACACTCCGCTGCTCCCGAAAACCGGGCGGGTGTGCCGGTGCAGTGGCTCGCTGCACGCACAGGCGTGCAGCGCGATGTCCTCACCTGCCGGCCGGGACTGGTGATACGCGCCGCCGTAGACGCCGGCGGTGACCAGTCGGGGGAGACGGGGGGGAGCGGGGGGGCCAGTCCGGCAAACGGGCCGCTGCCATGGACGATCCGTCCATCCATGACGGTCAGCACCGCCTCGATCCCCTTGATCTCCTCTTCCGCCACCGTGAAGTAGTCGGCCGACAGCACCGCCAGGTCGGCCAGCTGTCCCTCGGCAATCCGCCCCTTGGCGCCGTCGTCGCCGGAAAACCAGGCGCTCCCCTCGGTGTAGAGCCGCAGGGCCGTGGTACGGGAGAGCCGGTTGTCTTCGTCGTAGAGGGGGAGCCCTCCTACCGTCCTGCCGCTCACCAGCCAGTAGAGGGAGACCCAGGGGTTGTAGCTGGCCACCCGGGTCGCGTCGGTGCCGGCCCCGACCGGGATGCCCAGGTCCAGCATCCGCGCGAGGGGCGGCGTCCTCCGGGCCGCCCCGGCGCCGTAGCGGTCCACGAAATATTCCCCCTGGAAGGCCATGCGATCCTGGATGGCGATCCCTCCTCCCAGTGCCCGGACCCGCTCCATGTTCCGCTCCGAGATCGTCTCGGCGTGGTCGAAGAACCAGCGCAGGCCGGCGAACGGGGTCTCCCGGTCGACCTCCTCGAACACGTCCAGGAAGCGGGAGATCGATTCGTCGTAGGTGGCATGCAGCCGAAACGGCCAGCGGTTGGCCGCCAGCAGGTCGACCACCTTCTTCAGTTCCCCCTCCATCACGGGCGGCAGGTCCGGCCGCGGCTCCAGGAAGTCCTCGAAGTCGGCCGCCGAGAAGACCAGCATCTCGCCGGCGCCGTTCATCTTGTAGATGTCGTCCCCCTGCCCGGGGGTGACGATGGCGGTCCACTTCGCGAAGTCGTCGTACTCCTCTTTGGGGCGCTGGGTGAAGAGGTTGTAGGCGATGCGCAGGGTCAGTTCGCCCCGCCCGGCCAGGTGCTCGATGACCCGGTAGTCGTCCGGGTAGTTCTGGAACCCGCCGCCGGCATCGATGGCGCTGGTGAGGCCGAGCCGGTTCAGTTCCCGCATGAAATGCCGGGTTGAGTTGACCTGGTCGTCGAAGCCAAGCTTCGGCCCCTTGGCCAGGCTCGCATACAGGATCAGCGCATTGGGCTTGGCGATCAACAGGCCGGTGGGGTTGCCGTGCCGGTCCCGCTGGATCAGCCCGCCGGGCGGGTCGAGGGTCTCGCTGGTGTAGCCTAGTGCCCGCAGGCCTGCCCGGTTGACCAGGGCCCGGTCGTAGAGGTGGAGCACGAAGACCGGCGTGTCGGGGGAGACGGCGTTGATCTCCTCGAGGGTCGGCATGCGCCGTTCCGCGAACTGGAACTCGGTCCAGCCGCCGATCACGCGCACCCACTGGGGCGCGGGGGTGCGGTCGGCCTGCTCCTTCAGCATCCGCAGGGCGATCGCCAGGGACGGGACCCCGTCCCAGCGGAGTTCCATGTGGTAGTTGAGCCCGCCCCGGATAACGTGGATGTGGGAATCGTTCAGGCCGGGGATGACGGTGCGCCCCTGCAGATCGATAACGGTCGTCTGCGCCCCGTGCCGGGCCCGGACGGCACGCTCGTCCCCCACCGCCAGGAAACGGTTGCCGCTGATGGCGACGGCGCGCGCCTCGGGTGCTGCCGGGTCGAGGGTAGCGATCCGCCCGTTGACGAGAATGGTATCAGCTTCCATGGTTGCCATGGCACACCTCCCCGGGGCTCAGTGCCCCGACGCGCCGCCCCTGCTGGGGGGCGCACCGTGGACCATGGTATAGGCGTATTCGACCCCCTGGCCGTACGCGCCGCAGTGTTCCTTCACGGCTTCGATGACGTCGGCATACGTCTCCTTCCGTGCCCAGTCGCGCTGGTACTCAAGGAGCACCTGGAGGGCGGTCACCGGGACCACCCCTGCCTGCTCGATCCGGCGCATGGCGGCGTTGTGGGCCGTGATGCTGGTGCCGCCGGAGGCATCCTCCACGGCATAGACCTCATAGCCCGCCTTGAGTGCTTCGAGGGCCGGGAATGCCAGGCAGACCTCGGTCCAGAGGGCTGCCATGACCAGTTTCTTCCTCCCCGTGGCGGCAACGGCCGCGACGAATTTCGGTTCCTCCCAGGAGTTCATGGAACTGCGCTCGATCGGTTCCCGGCCGGGGAAGATATCCAGCAGCTGGGGCCACATGTTGCCGGAGAAGCTTTTCGTTTCCACGGTGGTCAGGATCGTGGGGACATTGAAAATTTTCGCCGCCTTGGCGAGGAGGATGACGTTGTTGAACAGGGTCTGACGGTCGATACTGGCAACGCCGAAGGTCATCTGGGGCTGGTGATCGATGAATATGACGGCGCTGTTTTGTGGATTCAGGAGTTCGCTTTTCATGATGCACCTCCATAACAGGACTTATTTTGTCCCTTATGAATCCACTATACGCCACCATGAAAAAAACTGCGCTATGTTTGATCCGTGCTTACCGCCCTGTCCGTCCGGCCATTTTCCTGGCCTTCAGACCGCAGCAGGGGCAGCGTTTTTCCGCCACCGGGCGCTCACAGGTTTCGCACCAGTAGGGGAGGGGCTCATCGATGCCGCACACCCGGCAGGCCCCTTCCCGATCCCGGTCGTTGCAGCTGCATTCGTCTGTGCCCGTCATCCCATCCCCGCCAGTTCGTCGAGCAGCCTGCCGAGCTCCCCGGCCCCGGTCAGGGGCGGCCGGCAGGCGCCGGCGGCACAGACATAGGCTGTCGGCCTGCCGTCGACGGCCGGGTAGCCCCCCTCTTCGTCGCCATGACGGAGCACCAGCTGGGGGAGGAAACGGCGATGGACGGCCTGGAACATCTCCCCCAGCGCTGCCCGGTCCCCGGCGAGGGTGACCGTCAGCTCCTGCCCCTGATGGTAGTGGGCGGCGGCGAGGAGGTGGAGGGAGGCGAGGGGCTGGCCTGCCACCGTCCCCATGAAGGTCCGGACGATCTCCTCGCCAGCCTTGAGATACCCGTCGTCACCCGTGATCCGGCCGAGGCGGAACAGGTCGAAGGCCGCGACGCTGTTCCCGGACGGGAGTACGCCGTCGCGGGCGCTGAGCTGCCGGACGGGGAGCTGCTCGCTGTCGAGGCCGGTTGCGTAGAGCCCCTCGCCGTTCGGGCCGGCGAAGAGGCGGAGCATCTCCCCGGCCAGGTGGCGCGCCCGGTCGAGGTCTGCCTCGTCCAGGGTCGCCTGGTGCAGTTCGATGAGCCCCCAGACGAGGAAGGCGTAGTCTTCGAGAAAGCCGGGTATGGCTGCTTCACCCCGGTGGAAGCTGCGGAGCAGCCTGCCGTCGGGGGTGGTCAGCTGCGTGGCGATGAAGTCCGCGGCCCGCCGGGCCGCCGCCAGGTAGCTCCCCTCGCCGGTCAGGGCGTACCCCCTGGCCAGGGCGGCGATCATCAGGCCGTTCCAGGCGGTCAGCACCTTCTCGTCGCGGAACGGCCGGATCCGGCGGCTGCGCAGGGCGAGGAGCGTCTGGCGCCAGCGCTCCAGGTCGGCCAGGAGCAGCCGGGGCAGGATCCCCTCCCGAACGGCAAACTCTTCCGGCGGCAGGGGGAGGTGGAGGATGTTCTTCCCCTCGAAATTCCCCTTCGTGGTGACCCCGAAGAGCCGGCAGAACAGCTCCCCTTCGTCATGGCCGAGGGCGGCGACGATCTCGTCCGGCGTCCAGAGGTAGCAGGTCCCCTCCTCCCCCTCGGTGTCGGCGTCCTGGCCGGAAAAGAACCCCCCGGACGGGGCGGTCATCTCCCCCAGCACGTAGGCGAAGGTCTCCGTCGCCACCTGGCGATATCCCGCGGTGCCGGTCACCTGGAATGTCTCCAGGGAGGCGATGGCGATGAGCGCCTGGTCGTAGAGCATCTTCTCGAAGTGGGGGACGAGCCACTGCCGGTCGACGGCGTAGCGGTGGAAGCCGAAGCCGAGCTGGTCGTAGACCCCGCCCCGGCGCATCGTCTTCAGGGTCTGCTCCACCATGGCAAGGGGCGCCCCGCCGTCCTCCTGCCGGAAGCGGAGGAGGAAGGAGAGGTAGAGGGGCATGGGGAACTTGGGCTCACTGCCGAACCCTCCCCACTGGCTGTCGTAGATCTTCGCCAGCTGGCGGCAGGCGGCCCGCGCCAGCGCCTCGTCCGGGAGCCCGCCGGGGCGGGGCTGGTACTGGCGGGCCAGCGCCTCGATGGCGGTCCCGGCGTCTGCCTGCAGCTCCCGGCGCCGGGTGCTCCAGAGTTCGGCCACCCGCTCCAGCAGCGCGATGATCCCCGGCATCCCCATCCGCGGGGTGCGCGGCAGGTAGGTGGCCGCATAAAACGGCTTCTTCTCCGGGGTCATGAAGATGTTCAGGGGCCAGCCGCCGCTGCCGGTCATGAGCTGCGCCACGGCCATGTACTGCTCGTCGATGTCCGGCCGCTCCTCCCGGTCCACCTTGATGCAGACGAAGGAGCGGTTGAAGACGGCGGCCACCTCCCGGTCCTCGAACGACTCGTGCTCCATGACGTGGCACCAGTGGCAGGTGGCGTAGCCGATGGAGAGGAACACCGGCTTCTCCTCGGCAGCCGCCCTGGCAAATGCCTCCTCACCCCAGGGGTACCAGTCGACCGGATTGTCGGCATGCTGCAGGAGGTAGGGGCTCGTGGCGAAGATCAGCCGGTTGAACTCCGGCCCGCCGTCGGGGGGGAGGCTGCTCCTGTCCAGTTCGACCAGGCGCCTGATCCGTTCGTTTTCGTCCTTGTCGTGCATATTCCACCCCGACTGTCATTGAACAGCGCTGCAGGGAGCATTGTCCTACGGATGCTTGTGGGGGAATGCCGCCAGGCTCCCCCGCAGATCGACAATCGTCTCCTCCAGCTCGGCGATGATCTCCTCCAGCTCCTCCATGTCGCAGTCTTCGCTCAGCCTGTGGGCGATCTCGCGGATGGAACCGATCTGGAGCCCGATGACTTCGTTGTAGCGTGCGGTTTCGATATGGGTCATGCGCTCACCTCCCCGGCAGTCTGTACCTGGTGCAAGAGTACAGTATATCGGGTCGGTGACCGTTATCAACGGTATCTACCGTAGCGGCCGGTCCCGTGGGTACGGGCGGGACCGGCCCATCGTCACCCGTTGATGCCGGCCAGGGCGCTCTCCGACAGGTAGGGGAGCAGCATGTTGCGCAGGATCAGGGTCCCCCGCCGGAGCGTCTCCTCCGTGACCTCCTCCCCCCCCGCCTCCAGGTAGTTCAGCCAGAAGAGGGCGATCATCCAGAACTGCTCCGCCAGGAGGTCCCGCTGGGGCGGGGGGATCTCCCGGATGAACCCCTGCCCGATGGCGAGCTCGATGGAGCTGCGCACCACGGCCAGGTTCTGGCGGTGGGAGGCGACGAACCGCTCCTTCAGCTCCGGGTCGCTTTGCACCAGGGCGGCCAGTTCCCGCTTGAAGAAGCGGTAGCGCCAGTTGAAACGCTGGATCATGAGGAAGGTCTCTTCCATGGTGGCGGCCGTGCCGGGCCCCCGCTCCTCGTTGATCTCCCGGTAGTCGGTCAGTCCGACATCGTGCATCTGGGCGAAGATCGCCCGGATGATCTCCTCCTTGTTGCGGAAGTGGTAGTAGAGGTTGCCGGGGCTGATCCCCATGGCCGCGGCGATGTGGTTGGTGGTGACCGCCTTCGTCCCCCTGTCGTTGAAGAGGTCGATGGCGGTTTCGAGGATCCTGCTCCTGGTGCGCTCGGCTTTCGTCATGTCAGTACTCCAGGTGGAACTGCTGCACCCGCTTCAGGAACGCCCCGAACAGCTTCATCCTGAGGACCATGCCGTGGAGGCCGAAACGGAGCAGGGTGGGGAGGGCGCGGTGGAGGGGGATCGCCTTGGCGTAGAGGGTGGCCATCTCCCGGTAGAACTCCTCCAGGGGGAGCCGCGTGGGGACCAGGGCGTGGAGCATGTCGTAGAGCTCCGGTTTCCGGCTCAGGAGCCTCTCCCTGACCGCTGCGTGCAGGTCGGTCCCCGGCAGGGGGGTCATGACCGTGAAGGTGGCGTATGTCAGCTTCAGCCTGCCGATGTAGGCGCGCAGGGCGGCGAAATCCTCGCGGCCGTAGTCCGGGTCCACCATGAAGGAGGCGTACATCATGATCCCCAGGCTGTCGAGGATCCGCACCGCCTCCTCCTGCTGGGCCACGGTCCCCCCCTTGTTCATGGCCCGGAGCCGGGCGTCGGAATAGTCCTCCATGCCGACGAAGACCTGGGCGAGGCCGATCTTGCGCCACCGGGCAAAGAGCTCGGGATGGCGGACGATGGTGTCCACCCGGGCGTAGAGGAAGTAGTTCTTGCGGATCCCCGCCTCTTCGATCAGCTCCGCCAGCCTCTCCATGCGGCGGGTGTCGCACATGGATTCGTCGTCGCAGAAAAAGACGTTCTCCTCGGCGATCCCCGCCAGTTCACGCACCACCAGCTCCGGGTCCCGGCGCAGGTACTTGCCGTCCGTGACGGACCAGAGGGCGCAGAAGGTGCAGCGGGCCGTGCACCCCAGGGAGGTCCGGATGGAGGCCAGGGGCTTGAACCATTCGCTGAAGTAGTTGTGGCGGTACGCAGCGGTCAGGGTGCGGTCGGGGAGGGGGAGCTCGTCCAGGGGGGTGTAGG
>Ga0129297_10000533_pt1 | contig 18267 bp, 34 predicted proteins | sample I18A1metaG_FD_94708 | JGI IMG/M metagenome (GOLD analysis project Ga0129297, IMG submission 94708) | Lake sediment bacterial and archeal communities from Gulf of Boni, Indonesia to study Microbial Dark Matter (Phase II) - ​I18A1 metaG | ecosystem: Environmental > Aquatic > Freshwater > Lake >... | reverse complement strand
CTCCCAGATCATTCGAGGGAGAACTCCCACTTAAAGTAACAGCACCACCATGGACCCTTATCCACTAAGATTAGAGGTTTGTTAGCGCACGATTCCAAAACCTTTCTGAGAAGGTTTCAGCCTGCATACTGCTCTTTGTCCACGAGACGCGGCAAGCTAAGACCTCCTTGGTCTTCACGTCTACAGCAGCCCAGATGAAGAGCTGCTCACCCTTCAGATTCAGTTTGGTCTCGTCTACGGCTACGGTTCTCCTACATCTCCGTGTAGGCTTCGGTAAAGCCTCCCTCAGCCTCCTAAACCATTTGTGGACAGACTCATAGGTGAAACTTGCTAAGCCCCCTGAGACTCGGGCGACAACCCTATAAGAGAGGCCTGAGTAATACGGAATGTTAGATAGAACCTTAACTCTGAGTGTCTTCTTATTCCGATGGAACACGCCGGAAAAGGGTTCAACACAAACCACCAAGACTAATAATACAACACTACAGAAAAAGTTGAGAGCAGCGCGAAAACTAGAAACTGATTGGATAAGCGAGCGCTGTACTTCGAAAGCGGATTGCTCACACAAGGAATCGAAGGCCAGAAGAGAGAGTACGAACTCAAGAGAGGCATACTCTCCAACTTAGCAAATAACTTTACGTATCTCGTTGCGTCCTTATACATCTGTATCGAGACAGTTTAGCAGGCTTGTGAAGGAGGGAATGGTGCGGGAGAAGTTGGAAGGGGGAGAAGTTTTACCGCCTCAACCCCTCTAACGCGAGGACGAGAAAGATTTGTGAGCTCTTCGAGGCTGAGAGAAGGGAGAACTTCCTAAGAGAGAATAGGAGACTTGCTTGGGTCTTGGATGATTTCGCTAGGAGGGCTGTCGACTTCACACTCGAGATACAGTCGGTTATACTTTTTGGAAGCGCGGCTAGAGGGCAGGCTACCTCAAGGAGCGATGTAGACGTTCTTGTTTTGGTGCCAAATTATGATGGAGATGGGTTCAAAAAGTTAATGAACTCGGTTGATCAACTTGCCAGTGAAGTTAGTGGGAGACATCCAGCAAGAATCGTGCCAGTTGTTATGACGATGAAGGATTTTGAGCAGGGGCTCAAAGAAAAGAAAAGGTTTATGGAATCGTTCTTTTTGGGGAGGAGATATATTACAATTTGCTATCTAGGGTAGTTTGATGTCTAGGCGAGGAAGCAGAGATCGCCGAACAACTCAGCGTTCTCCGGCTTCGGGTCTAGGAAGAAGCGTGGGCTGACAGGCATCGTGGCTTTTGGTCCCTCATCAACACAGACTACGCATTCCACCCGATCGACATCTGAACCCCTCAAGCTCTTCCTTGCGAAGCATCGATACCAGTCAGCCACGTAGGCGAACCTAGAGGGGTACGGCTGGTTTCTCACAGACGGCGCAAGGTACCAGACGCTTCCTTGGAAGAAGCTTATTGAGTCCACTATGCCTGAGGCGTGAAGCCTAACCTCACAATTGAATGCTACGCCGATCTTTTCGGATGTCTCGCCGAAGATCCTCTCAACAGCCTCTACGGCCAAGTCGTACTTTTCATGCATGCTTCTGGAGTCGTCTACGCATGCTCCGTCAACACCGACAAACCCATCCGTCAAAACGATCACGTGGATGGGCTCCAAAACCTCAAGCATCTTCGCCATGTGAGGCGGATACCTTCTCCAACCTTCATCGGGCGGAATGTAGGGATGAATCCTGCACACGATCCTTCCAGTTATGAACCTCAAGAGGTCATCCAAGTTTTACCACCTCCGGTTCAAATGGGATATGTTTTGAAAATGCGCAGGATCATTGAAGTCATGTACCGTTGACTTTCAAACGGTCTCAGCGCATCCAAGTTTTAGGGCGCCTTTGAGGCTGTATCCATGTCCAGCCATGTGCATCTTTCCCCTGCCGGTTTGGGTGTCGAAGACCTCTCCACAAATCTTGCATCTGTATCTTTTCGGTTCATCCATAACCAGCCCAACCCTGTAGAGGCCTAGTTCACCTCTGGCTCCGTAGAGGTTTTCAACCTCCCTCCACCATTCATCTAAAGAACCGAAGCCTGAAAGGTTCACGTAGTCGGCGATGTCCCTTCTATCCCTAACCAATTTCAGGAACGTTCTTTTCCCTACTCTTTCAGGTTTGCCGTATTCTCTGCAGAGCCTAACCTTGATCCTCTTCTGTTTAATAATGCGCCTAACAGTATAAACCTCGCCATGTTCAAGCAGATACTTCCATGGCTTCTCTAGTTTGAAGATCATATACAACGTTATCCCTCCACAAGTATTCTCGTCGCCAGCATGTTCTTCGACTCTTCAAGCTGTTTAACTAGGTCTTTCAGGTCCTCCTGAATGGTTTCTGGATTAAAGTGCCATGTTTTTCTGCCGCATCCAGCGGCCAGCACGCTTTTGGTCTTCATCTCAAGGATGTAAACGTACGAACAGCCATCGTAGCTTGGTTCTGGAACAATCCTTATGCAACTGTTACCAGGCTTCCAGTATTCCTTTCCATAGACCTTCTCAACGGCGAATTGCGCCATGTAGTAGAGAAAGTTGCTTATGTCTATTAGGAGGTCTTCGCCAATGAGGCTTGTTGGGTATGCGCCGTCCCACTCGTTGCAGAGGAGTTCCTCAATGTCCCCAGCACCGTTATAATCCTCCTCTTTAAGCCAGACCGCGAACTCTTTCAGGACCGGTTTGCCTTCAAGCCCTTCGAGAACCTCCTCAAACTTCACTAAATCCTCACTTTCCTCGTCTTCAACTTCTTCCATAATCATTCACCCCGCTAAGTTTTGAATAGAAAAATGGTTCCAGTTGGAGAGAGACGGTTACCCTCTTTTTACAGGAGAGTTAGGCAGAAAGCCCACGAATCGATTCGTGGGATGAATGCCGCATAATTTATGAGCCTCAACAGCATGTTATTAAACTGTGGATTATCAACATGACAGAACTAAGGAGTTTCTCATAAACTATCATCTCATCTGGTGCTCTAAGAGAAGGAAGTCAGTCTTAGTGGATGGGATAAAGGAACGATTAGAGCAAATAATCATGGAAGTAGCAGAAGAAAAGGGAATGGGCATCTTAAATTTAGTTATAAACTCAGACCATGTGCATTTATTTATATCAGCCAATCCCATGGTTTCAGCACACAATATTGTTAAGAACTTTAAGGGTAGAAGTTCAAGACTTCTGCGTTAAGAGTTTTCTGAGTCTCTGAAACTTCCCTCTCTGTGGACGAGGAGCTATTTCATTTCTACGGCTGGAAACGTCTCGGCGGAAACCATTCAAAAACACATCGAAGCTCGGAGCAGGAAATGATTCTGCAAAAAACGGTTAAAACCAAGATATTCGGTTTGACGCGGATTAAGGAAGCATGCTCAGAGAGGAATATGAGAACTTCCAAGCTGTCTTGAGAGGCGTTGACGCTCCTCTATACTCTGCTACGAGGCAACAAGCTGAAGGGCTTCTCAGAAAGATTAGGAAACAGAACGGTGGGCATCTTAAACGGAAAGAGTACCCCATGATCCTCCGCAGAGATGTCTTCAACATCCGAGAGACAGAGAACAAACTCGCAAGGTTCTGGATTAAGATTCCAGTTCATCAGGTTAGAGGCGGAATCAAGGTTCCCATTCAGGTTCCAAAGAACCAAGAGCACCCCCTCTCCTTAGACATTAGGGAAGGAAAACTCTTGTGGAAAGGTGACCATTGGAGTCTGCAAATAACGGTGATGAAAGAGGTTGAGCTTAAGCCTCAGCTTCCATCAACCGTTTTAGCTGTAGATCTGGGTGAACGCTATGTCGCAACATCAGTAGTGTTTGCGAATGGCGTGATGAAGAACCCCAGGTTCTACGGCAAACAAGTTAGAGGTGTCAGAAGACACTATGCCTGGCTTCGGAGAAGGCTTGGGGAAAGAAAACTTCTCACAGTGATGAAACGGATAGGGAATACAGAGAAGAGAAAAGTGAACGCTATTGTGCATAAGGTTTCAAGAGAGATAGTTAACGAAGCTAAGAAGCACAGAGCGGCTATAGTCCTAGGCGATCTAAAAGGCATCAGAAACAGAGCTAAAGGGAAAAGAATGAACCGCATAGTTTCTAACATGCCCTACTACCGTTTAACCCTGATGATAATCTACAAAGCCCATTGGGAAGGCATACCCGTCTACAAAATCAGCGAGAGGAACACTTCCAAAACTTGCTATAGATGTGGAAACATGGGAGTGAGGCTCAGTCAAGCAAGGTTCAAATGTCCAGCATGTGGACTGGACTACTTCAACGCAGACCTTAACGGAGCCATAAACATAGCGGAGAGGTTCTCCTGGTACATCGGGGAGAACGGGGATGCATTAGACACAGCCCATAACTCTGGGGACGTGAAACCGTGCTAGGCGGATCAACCACCAGAGAATCTCACGAATTAATTCGTGGGAGTGTCAAGTGCTTTATAATCTTTTCTGGCGTGAACTGGAGGATGTCTTTTGCCCCTTGGACACTCTCTAAAGATGGGGAGCTTTCTGGCGCAATCTTTTATAACGTCTGTTTCAGCGCTTTCTTTCTCTAAATAAAAATTCAGCTGGTCTAATCCAAGTTCTTGCATTCGTCTTAAGCTTCGTCGAGAGTTGACTGCGCCTTTATTGGGCGTTTTTAACCCGCTTTCCAACCAATTTAACATATTCCAGGAAGTTTAATCCCTGAAGTTCCGCCTCTCTAGCGATGATTTTTCTTGCAATATGAACTTGCTGCAAGGCTAAGTCGTGTGGAAACTCCTCCGCCACCTTTTTTCTTATTCCTTCCATTTCCTCTTCCTTGAGTTTACTCATTGTTCTCGCCCTCTACAATAATTCGGCAGGCGTCATAATCTCTATCTGCCTTACTCCATTTAAAGTATTCACCATTCTCACTATATCTTTTGTTTTTCTTCTCACAATATGCCTGAAGTTCCAGCTCAAAAGATAATCCATCTCATTTACAACAGCAACAGCAATGTGGTAAGCATCTTCAGGATAGTCCTCTGGAACTGCACCATAACGAACATATTCACTCGCCAGCCGCTCCACCTCATCAGTCACGGACACTATTAATAACTGAAAAATCGCCCTTCTCATTTTGTCCTGGAGCTCCAGGTCAGGAGTTCGTTCGATCTCAGCAATTGTAATCTCAGAGACGTAAACCTCGAAATTGTCCAGCTTCTTCATAAAGGCCTCTGTAAGATATCTCCTCTCCGGATTTCTCTCATCAAAAAGAGATGAGATTACGGAGGTATCTAAATATACCCTCATTTTCCTTCTCACGCTTTCACCTCTCAAACATGCACATCATGCCAAATTATGTGAAAAACAAAATTAAATCTATCCGAAAAGCTGTTTCCAAACGTTTGGTGGAGCCTCTGTAGCCTCATACCACACACTTATCCATAGGGTTTACCTTCCCACCCGTTTACATGTTTCACGACTTCTCCTGACGTAAAATGGAGAACGCTTTGCCTTATAAGTAAAGCTACATAGGGCACCCTTATTTAAGGAGACCAATTATGCACGCGAAGTGTTTAACCTTCTCTGGGGTGGGATCGGGTATGAGCCCCCACTCAAACGCCTTCTTCCAGGTGAGTGTCTTGCATTTACTTAAGAGTTGTAGGGCCTCGTAGACATCAGCCGGCACCTCAACATCAAGCCCATTATTTCCCCATGGACCAACTGAATCTTCCTTGAAGATCATGAGGATTGCTATAGCCTTCGCGGGGTCCCCATGCAAACTAATGATCTCTCTAGTGTTCTGCCAGATGTTAAGCACCCTATGTGATAAGCCTTTCTTGTATTCTGTGCGGAGATGAGCCTTCATCACAAAAATCAACTCCTTCTGGTTCATGGGGTTGCTATAAGGGTTAGAGCTGGGCTTATCCTCTTGCCCACCTCTCTTGCAACGATTTCATCCTCTCTCCGATTTGTTTCTGCAAGCTTTAACTTTTCACCACGCATGATGTGTTCAAAGATGGCTTTCCTGCACCATGAGAGGCTTCTATAGTTAAGTCTGACGACTTCTCCGTCCTCTCTAACGCGGTAGGCCCATGCCCACGGTGTTTGAATCCAAAGGATCCAACCGTTAGGCGTTTTAATGTCCACTCTGGCCACGAGTTTAATCCACAACTCTTCTTCTTTCACCCATTCAAACCTCCCACACAAACCTACCTTAGCCGGCTCTGTAGGGTTTTCAAGTTTCAATAAAAGCCCTCAAGATGAGCCTTCTACAATCTCTTCCGTAGGCATTTTCATCAGCTCTTCCGTTTCCCTTTTGTTGAGAAGCTTAATCTTTGCCAAAACTTTAAGCGCCTTTGTTAAGTCTTCATCTAAATCCCTCCGAGAGACCATATCTGAAAGGGTGGGAAGGAATCGGAGCCCTTTTCTAGGAATTTATCTATTTCTCTGCTAGTAACGGCAGATGCACAAGTGCTTGCCTCTGAACCTCCATGAACCTACTGAAGCGAAGTCTAGACTTCTCAGGCAGACCTATCGATCGTTCTTAGGCATGGTTAAGGAGTTGTTGCCTCTGGCTCGGCGAGCCGAGACAAGCACGCAACTCCACCACGAAACCTATGAAGAGTTCAGGGGCAAGTATGACGTTGCGTCTCAGCTTGTTATCGAGGCAAGACGTTACGCTTGGAGCCACCGGAAAACCGTGGATGACAAGCCGAGAAGGTGTACTGTTCGCTTCGACCGTCGGCTTCTCAGCTTCAGAGAAACCAAGCGGGGAAAACCTGTTATCACCTTCAGAACCAACCATGAACGGATAGGGATACCAATAAGCCAGGACGGAGCATACCGTCGGCATCAACAACACATAAAGGAAGGTTGGGAGGTAACCAGCGTGATAATGAAGCGGAACCTCAGGTTCCTCGTCGTCCTCTCTAAAGACACCCCTAAACCCTATACGAGACCGAACTGGATGGGCGTAGACATAAATAGCTCCAAAATAGCCGTATCCGTGATCAGCGAGAGAAAGGTTCTGAAGCAAACCTACTATGGACAGGATGTGTCTACTAGACAGTTCCGCTTCGAGGAGCGTAGAGCCAAACTCCAAAAGTATCGGAACACCGGTTCTAGAGGCAAGGCTGGAATCAAACTCAGAAGGCTCAGCGGAAAACAGCGGAACCATGTGAAGACTAGACTGTGGCAGATAGCGAATGAGGTCGTCGAACTCGCTAAGCAAATGAACTCTAACATTGCCATAGAGAAGCTTAGACATCTCAAGAAAAGGAAGGATGAATGGAGCAAGAAGAGTCGAAGGAAGGTGAACCGTATCCCCTACGGCTTCTTTAAACATTCTTTGAAACACGTAGCAGAGAGAGAAGGCGTAGTGGTGAAGGAAATCAAGCCAAACTATACCAGCCAGATGTGCCCGCGATGTGGACATATTGACAAAGAGAACTGGAAAGGCTATAGATACTTTACATGCATCCGGTGTGGATACGAAGCTGACAGAGACAGAACGGCAAGCCTCAACATCGCCGAAAGGGCGGGCAAACTTTTCACTAACTGTTTCCAAGCCCATTCTGAGGTCGTACATATGTAGATCAACTTTATTCAGAATCATTTTCGCTCACCCAATGAGGGAACATTATCCTTCTTCGTCAAATCCTGACCGATGGCTACGCTTTAGCTACATCAACGATGGAACGGCTGTAGATTATGGGGATTTCTTTTGGGCTATTGAAGGGGTAAGATTCTCGGGATAGGCTTGAGGGCTTCACCTTTCTGTCAACGGTTACGGCTATGATTCTTCCTCTAGCCTCGTTCTCAAAGGGGATGACCTGTAGCGTTGTCAGCCTCCTAAGCGCCCCAGCCATTCTTCCGCTGACCTTAAACTCGGCTTCACCCCTGAATCTTTCAACAACCCTGCTGAATTGGAGTTAGTCTTTGGCCGTCGGCTCCATGTCGACATAGCCAGCTCCGCGTCCCAGAGGCCTAAAGGAGTTTATTAGGAAGTCTCTGACACCCATTTTGACGCAGAGTTCAACGGTTTTTTCTATGCTGGGAGCAGAACCCCTCATTAGGAGTATGTTCACCCCCATGTCAAACCTTCGCCCCAGAAACTTTCTGAGGATGCCACAGTTTTTGTGGTCATAGATGCTGACTCTCACCTCGCCTATATGGCCTTCTATGGATTTCAGCTGCTCCTCAGAGGCTGCGAAGCCGTTGGTGGTCACTGAAACGTCTAGGTCGGTTTCGCTCCAGGTTCTCCTCACAATTTCAACGATATCTGGGTGAGTGAAAGGCTCGCCTCCACCTAGAGCCACCCCTAACAGGCCTCCATCCCAAGAGTCGAGGAACTTAACCAACTCCATCAAATCTTCAACAGTCCACGTTCTGTTCCTGTTAGACGAGGCTTCCACGTAACACCATGGGCATGGAGGCTCCATGTCACATTTCTCTGTAATGGCTATCTGAGCATAGAGGGGCCTATTCCAAATCTCGGACCTTAAGCTTGGGACGTACGTTGCTAGTCCAGTCACCCTATCATACGCGAACAAACCTTCCGGTGTTTCTATTATGCGAGACACTTAACCTTCCTCCCATAAGGTTTACCTTCCGGTGTTTCTTCTCGGCGAGGTCTATGCCGAAGCACTCGCAGACCTCTAGCCACTTCCCACTCAGCAGCCTGCACTTGTCAAGATGGAAGATGAAGCATTGAAGTTCAGAATTCTCCGCATCCTCAACCCTCGGTTCACTGTAGAGCATCCATAGGTCCCTTATAGCGGCAACCTAGTCTTCCGGCAGGACCAGCTTGGTTGCTTCCAAGCTTAGGACTTTTGGAACCTCAACCTTCACTGTGATCCTCTGGTCGTTTTGGTGGGTTTTAAACCTTTTCCGGCTCCACTACATCCATCGCCGAAGGAACTGGCAGAGTAAAACGAGAAGACAACTTTTCTGTCCCTACTTCCTAGGCAAGCGTCTTTGACCTCCAGTCTCTGCATTTGTGCCTGTCCGGGTTTTCTTTTATGTCCTTGAGGAGACGCTTCAGCCTTCCGTGAATTTTCTCGGGTTCCCTCGCTTCTGTAGGTGACTACAAGAGTGTACTCGTATGGGTGTCCGCTTGGCCTAAACTTGAAGAGGTGTGTTTTATGATGTAAGTTTCTCAAGTCGGTCACCTCCACAACCCTTAACTATGAATACAGCTGGCAATCAGGATGGAATTAGAGGGTGTAATTGAACTCAATTTTTTTCAAGAATCTCTTCTGCTTTCTGTTTTTCAATCTCTTTCATCTGTACACGCTCTGCAAATGACTTGCGTTTTTCTGGGCAATCCTAACCGTAGTCTCATCTATGACTTCACTTCAAATCTTCTTCAGCCCCATACTTCCTAAAAGCCTGAACCTTTTGGCATGTTCCTTGCGGGTTGAAGCTTAAAGACTATGATTAGGCGTAAAGATCCGCATAGGAGAAGAATTGACAGGATAGCGGGGCTGAATGAGCCTCTTCAAGGGTTAGTCTGAGGCTTCATTGACTTTTTGGCGATCTCCTTTATGTTTTCGACTTCTGATTTGAGGAGTTGTAGGTCATCCTTCGTGTAGAGAGTTACGCCGATCCCCTCTTTGATCAGTTGGTCCTCAAACTTAGCTATGCTTAATCCTGCTATTTCGGCAGCTTTTGACAGGCCTACTTTTCCATCCTTGTAAAGTCGGATGGCTAAATTCATAACTTTGGATCTGGATTCTTCAATGCTGAGCAATGGATCTGCACCACTCCTCATATACTTCACGATCTATTATGTAGCCGCTTTCTATTAAAGCTTGGCTAAGCCTTAAAGCTTCGTTTACGTTAATCAATTTGAGTTCGACGCATAGGCCGAGTATTCCAAGGATGCCTATTGCTTTTATCCTTCGTGAGGCAGCTATGCGTCTCGCCACTCTTTCGTCGACTATGAGGTAGTCAGCCCTAATTTCTTCAGCCAAAATTATGGCTTCGGCTTCACCCTTATGCAGCAGGGGTGCCAGCTCGTAAGCCGGTATTCTGTTGCGTATTTCCTTGACTACGATCCATCCGTCCTGAACTCCTTTCACAATTTCTTCATATCCCACTTCGCTGGGAACAGTTAGTTCGCTATAAACGGCACTTGGAATGATTACCTCTGAAAAGAGGTCTTTCAATAGGCTTAACTTTTTGATTCTTGACAGATGTATGATGGCTGTGGCATTGGAAACCACGATCATTTTGCAGATCTCCGTTCTTCTTAGAAACCGAGATGCCTTTTAAATGTGTGGTAGTGGAACTTAAAATTTTGAGGCGGCAGATCAACGAGCATGTCGGCCTGTCCACGATTCTTCAAGATGGACGATTTTTATCCTCGACCTGTCAATGTTCGAATCACTTCTTTCGCCTGCCATTCCGGCACATCGAAAAGGTTGTTCTAATTATGCTTCTCTTCTCTCTTTTTGTGCTCAGCAAGCTCCTCCCTTATGAGTTGCCTCACCCTGTGTTTGAGCCGTCTAGCCACGTATTTGGCTGCCTTCCTAGCTGCCTCAGGGTCTCCACGCACAACAGTCTTAACCTCTTCCAGTTCGCCTTTCCTCATCTTCTCATTTAGGATTTCCACCATCCTCCTGACAGTTGGCTCGACCCTGTAGCATACGAGTTCAGCCATCGATTCGAGGGTTGCCTCTCCGATCTCCGCGTGACCGGCCAACATCTCCATTATCATATCGTGAAGGTAAGGCCAGAGCAGTCTATACAAGAGTTCAACTTCATCATCCAATTCTTCCACCTCCTTTTTAGGGGATGACGATTAGGGCTAGGTCTGGTCTAACCTTTCCTAGCCGCTGCCCAACAGCCCGAAGCTCCCATTCGTCATCAACCCCAACTAGCTTCTTTGGAAGTTTCCCCTTCTGAACTGCCCTGTAGACGGCTTCCCTCAGGTCGACAGAGTGCTCGTCATAATCAAATTTGTGCACGGTTGCCTCTTCGGAAACGTAGTAGACATCACTGGAAAACTCTACAAGGTATCCGCTAGGAATTTCCATCACGTTCTCAACTTGGAGATTTCTGAAGAGTTCTTCTCTCCTGTGTCTATAGTCTGCATCCGTTTCCATGGCTTCAAGCAGTTTGTACGCTTCAGCTTTGTTCTCGAGGAAGGCTTTTAGTGTCTTCGCGGCTCTTTCTTTGCTGACGTAGTCCCTACATTTTTGAACCCTCTTCGTGAACTCCCAAAACTCTCTAATTTGACCTTGGGCTTCTTCGTAGGCGTTCCTCGTCAAGTAGAAGAACATGTATGTAGGATGGTTTGAGTACGCGTTAAGGGGAAGCCAATTTGCCTCGAACTCTGTTCCAAAAAGGAATCCTGCCTCTCCATCGGTTAAGACTACGCGACTGGGACAGGGCGTCATGTCCCAGTTGGACTCCACGTAGAATCTAGGTTTTCCGTTTGGCGCTTCAGGACGGAACTTTTCAACGATCTTCCAAGCCTCGCTGAAACCCTTCTCACACGCCGTGTTGAGGGCGTGGTCTCGAATCCCATCGACTTTGATGAACGCCATCTCTCGGAGGAGTCTATAAGCCTCTACCTTCCGTTCCTCGTCGACGAGGAGGACTGCATAACTTCTTGGAACTTCAACTTCGCCAACATAGCACCTGTCCACCTTGAGGCTTAACGGTCCCGAAACAGCTGTGTAACCGTCAAACTCGAAGAAGGCATTAACATTCCTCTCCAATCGTCTCAGTCCTCCAGAAGTCTAGCTACAGCAAGGGTGGACGCAAGCTCTTTCGGAAGGTTCTCAATTTCTAAGTCCATCAGCCTTAGGCTTGAGAGGATGTGCTTAGCTTTATCGTGTTCAATCTTGTTTAGCCTTCCGTCCAGCTTTCCCAAGAGTCGGCCTGCATCTGCTCTTACAAAGGCTGAGTAGATTGTTGGAGCTTCAAGCCATCCCTCCCAAGCCTCAAACTCTGGCGAATGAACCTTCACAGCCAAGGTTCTCGTTCGATGCCGCCCATAGACGTCACCTACAGCTACGTATACTGTGCCGTCGAGCGTGGGTGTGACGAGGATTCTTCGTTTGGACTCCATGATCCTCTGAGCTTTCTCGTGGAACTTTTTCAAGCCTTCCGAGATTTTAGGATTCCTAAGCCTCGGCTTCGCTGGCTTGACCTCTCCTGTTTTAAGGTTGATGCTGTGTGTTCCCTCCCAGAAGTAGCTCTCATCTACTCTGCGTGAGTGTAGGTACCATTGGTTTCTGGCGCTGTAGACGTTTAGGTCAGCTTGGCATAGGATATTGTTAAGCCTGTCCTTGGTCAGCCACGATTGATAGCCGCAGTCATCTACGTCAAGCGTATCAGCTGGCTTATCCCATCTTGCGATATCGTGGCCCCAAAGCCTATACAGGACAAACGTACCCTCAACAGCGACGACGTCTCTGCCGCCGCCATGCCTACAGGGTTTAGCGTCCCAAAACCTATCCGCCACTTCATAAGCCCTCAAAAAATCACCTCCAAAACAAAACGCATCTGCGTGTGAATGAATATCTACAAATTTGAGGAGGCTGGTTCTAACAATCCTCCTCCAAGCTTCGGCGATCTTCACCTTTGCGGGCGTCGATCTACTTGTATTTCCCCTTATTTACCTTCTATACTAGAACATCTATATCATCCGTATAGTTGCTGGTTGCCTGTCTGAGGGCCATCGCGAACTTGTCTTCTTCTAAATCTTCCTTTTTCACTCTGGGTTTTGGCATGTTAACCGCCTCCTAGACTATTCATCCCTATTCTATGGTGTTTTTGTTCTGGCTGAGGCCTTCTCGAAGGCCCATGCTAAGGGACTCTTCAGCTCCTCAACGGTTTTCTGGTCTAAGGCGCCCACGATCCTGAAGGCTTTAATCTTCCCATTGTCCGCCTCAATCACGTAGTTAACTCCATACTTTTGTTTGACGGCTTCCAAGATTTTCGGAACTAGGAACCTTTGAACTGCAGGATCGTCCCGCCCAATCGTAATGTTTTCGGCTGGAACGGCGACCAGCTCGTTCGGCTTTTGGATGATACGGCCATATACGTGACCGTTTCTGTTGGTTATGTCTATGACTGTTCCGGCTTCAGGCGGCGTCAAAATCTGCAGGTAGTTGTTTAAGGCTTCCACATTCGTCATGAAGCTGTCCCTCAGAGTTGTAAGGAGCTTGACAAGCTCAGCTTTCTCTTCACTCATACTCTCCTCCTCCACAGTATCGCGTCTTCACCCAATTTAAGGACGTAAAAGCTGGAAAACGAGCGAGTAAAACATAAATGTCACTCCCAAGGCTTCTTGTCAAGAGGCAAGATTCGATCCCTCAACTTAACGAGGGGCGTCTCGTCATAACGTTGATCTTTGTAGTTGCATTCGAAACAGTTCTCTGAGAACCTGGGAATCTTGTGTTCTCTGCCCGCATGGGTAAGGTGAGGGGCCTGTTGAAGTCTTTGAAGCAGTAGTGGCGGAACTTTTCGAAGGCTCTAAACCTTCCACTTCGGATTCGTCTGCTATCTGGAGTTCTAACCGTTAAGGAGCAACTGTGCCCCTCACCAGCAGATATGATGAAGTAACATTCCACACATTCCATTGCATCAATTCCCCCTCTTATTCTCGGCCGAGAATGTTAGGTCTCATAGATTATTAGGTGGCCTCTCCTACATTTTCTCTGATGTTTTTTCAGGATCCATGTGTCGCATTCAAGCAGACTTGCAGGAATTTCCACAATCCAGGGGCACTTTATTATGACCTTAACTTTATGTTCCATCTCTCCATTCACCCCTTCACACAATGTAGGTTCTCTTCCGCTTCACATGAGAGTATTCAGATTCAAAATTTTCCGTGGGGTGGTAGACATCACGTTAGGGGCAACAAATCAACTCTCTACTGCACCTATACGACATTTGTAAGTTATGAGATAATCCTCGTGTTGAGGGTCGCCATCAGGGTAGTTTATCACCTTTCTACATACTGGACAGTACCACATGGCTGTTTCTGCTTCTCCTTGACGTACTCGACAATTTCCTCCAGAGCCGCCAAGTTGACTTCTTTAACCCTTCTAGCCTCAATCAGGTTGGCGATTCCCCTCAGAACTGCTGGGTAGAGCCTTTTCGGCTTCATCCAATGTTGCCTTGCCATTTTGTTCATGCCTCCAGTATTTCTAAGGCTCCGGACAGTTCTACCAAGTACTCGGCTTCACACTCTTCATAGAGCTTGGCGCTTCCCATTCATCTTCCTTCCTCAATTTCTAAGTCGTCAATTATTCTCTCTTCGATGCCCTCGTCATCTATGAGGACCAGCTCCCAGAGTAGGCGGCCTTGGGTGTGGTCGAGGCGTTTCCTGACCAAGGCTTCCACGAAGCAGCTGTTCGCGTTGGTTGGGTTGTTGACTCTGTCGGCGATCCGCTTCAAAATCTCAACCACATCGAGCCTTTCAACCATTCTATCCATCCCTTCCTTCATTTTTAAAAAAAAGAGGGCTTCCTGTTTCTGGTTTGTTGTGAGAGGTCAGCCCTCGGCATTTACTTTGCCCGTTGTTTCGCTCTTCTCTTCTTCTCCACTTGTATGGCCTGTAGAAGCATCTCGAGAGCGCCGTCTGAGAAATCTGGAATTGCGTCTAAACACTCTCTTAACAAACTCTTTGCTGACATGCCATTTTCCTCCTTTCCTTCCATTCTCCTCAGAAACTGGGGATTTGTCTACTCTTCAGGTTTAGGAATCGTTGTGAGGAGCAGAACGTCTAAGTTTTCTTCTTCAGCGCATTCCAGAGCTAGAAACTTCAGCACTTCTCTCTGTGCCTCATCTGTTAAGTCATTTAAGAAGATCTCCAACTCATCTCTGTTTTTCCTTGTCACCTTCTCACCCTCTAAATCACATCCTCTATGTCCGCGTATTTGACGAAAACCTCTGTGTCATAGTTTGGGCTGTCTGGAAATACCGGAATGTTAGCCACTGTACCGACTATTCCATCTTCGCGTATTTTCAGTATCTTGACCCACATGTGTTCCCTGCCAAACACCTTCTTCGCGTGGGTGCAGAAACGCATATCCCTCTTAGTCCATCTTCCCCTGTTTGGGTAGAGCCTTTCAGAGCACTCAGAGCAAATAGTGATCACGTTATCTTTGGGTTCCATCTAAACCACCTCTTATGACACCCGCGCCTAATAGTTCAAAGTTTTGCCCTGCTCCTTCGTAGCTTTGAGCAGACGTTCAATGAGTTGCTCAAAGGTGCTTCCATCCCATGTTCTCCCCTGTTTTATAATGTGCCGGAATGAGATGCTTTCGAAGGCTATTGTCTCGCCGTCTTCAAACTTTTTCAACGTCCACCATTCGTCGCCGCCGTTGATTTGGTTGACGAAAGCCAGATTCTTGAAGATGAATCCTTGTCGGATTGCCCAATTTCCACGCAAGAAGTTCGCCTTCAGCTCCTCTATTGTCTTGCACTCGGTGAAGCAGTACTTATAGTCCAACTCCATGAACGGGTCTCCGGCGAATTCCACGCCAAACGTCTTAAGCCATGGATTCTCCTGACATTTCTTAACCAGTTCCTTTTCTTTGAACAAAATGCTCACCCCAATAGGTCGTTTTCACCCCTCAGCAGTCTCCCGCTGGGCAGTCTTCGCCGAAGAGGAACCTGCGCAGTTTCCTAATTGCACATTGCTCGATGACTTCTCTGGCTTCAGCCTCGTTATGTTCGGTTATGCCGTCCTCGTAGACCCAGCATCCTTCAACGCAGTCTTGGATGATGATCGTATCCATAACGTTCTCAAACTCTCCATCCCTCAATATGAACTTCACTTCTCCACCGTAACGCGTTGGGTTTCCACAATCAGGGCATAGAGCCTTTTCCTCTTTCGTGAGGTAGGTGTAGAAGACTGCATGGCAATTCTCACATGCCCACTCATTTATGCCGATTTCGATCACCATGTTTATCACCCTCTAAGAGTCTCATTCGGCGTCTAGAACGTCCCTGACGAAGCATTTGGCTTTGTCAACGAGCCACTGTGGAACGTCAACCCTCAGGTATTCGATGAAACGTTCCAGCTCCTCCGTTGTAGGCTTCCTCTCTAGGCGGTACCCAAGCTCTTCCTCCATCTCCTCCACCGTGACAACTATGTCTTCCGGCATGAGACCACCTCCTAATATTCTTCTGCAAGTAGAAAGGTCAGGACGTAGTATTCTCCGTAGTTGTCAAGGATGGCGTAAGCCTTCTTCTTTAAGCCTTCAATTGAGGTTATTAGGGTTCTGCCCTCATCTTCTGTGTGCTCCTCCGTTGGTTCAGCATTGAAGACTACCCAGTTTGGGCGTTTGGGTCGTATGCTTTTCAAAGCCTTTAGAACTATGTGCATCAGCTGGTAGGTGTTGACCGTCTCCATGAAACCTGTTGTCGCTACGATTCTGATCCTTCCAATGGCGGTTTCTATGAAGCCGAAGTCTGTGTGATAACCGTCTTCTATGGCTTGTTCAAGGGTGTATGTGTGGATTACATCGCCGAAAAACTCACTCATCCCCACCCCTCCTTTTCCCTCTACTTAATTTTCTCCGAGGACCAAAGCTTTAGAAGGCGTTTATTTCTCCCTCAATCTTCTTCTCAAGCCACGCTGCGAGATCCTTCTCTTCAACGTATATCTTGGACCAATCATCGTATCGGCCTAAGTCCTCTGGCGCACTTGGATCCCTCGGTGGAAGGAGGCTTGAGCTTCGGGTTTCCTTCCAGCGAGGAGGAAGCTCCAACTCCATCTCCAGCCAGTTCTTCTCCGGTTTCTTCCTCCTCCCCAACTGGTGCAAGAAAAGGAGACAATGTTGCCTTCAAGGCTTTGATTCCAGCCGGTTCTTTGGCGAATTTTCCCGCTAATGATTTCTGCTGGTCTTTTGGGAACTTGGATAACAGGTTGAGTTGTGGAAGAGTCACCTCGGGGAACTTCACAAGGGCTTGCTCTAGAATTTTCCTTGCTTCTGGAACCAGATTGGCCAGTGAAAGCGTCATCTCTACCTGTTCCGTGTTCAGAACGCTTCCGTAGACGGCGTGGACATTGACGCCTGCCTCAATGTCTTCCATCATTACGTCGCAGAGCTTGAACCAGTTCTGCCTGCCCCTCCAGGAGTTGTAACTGATGCAGAGTGTTTTAACCTTCAAATCGTCAGCTTCGAGGGGAGGAAGCACGTAGATGTGTTGCCAGCCTAGCTCCTTGGCAACCCTCCACCTCTGCTCTCCATCTATTATCTCGTATACGTCGTCTTTCTTTCGGACGACCAAAGGGGGTGTCGCTTCTGGGCCGCCGGACTCCATCTGTCGCTTAAGCATCTCCCTCTCCTGTTCTCTTAGGAGGTTAGTGTTCCAAGGGTTCGGCTTCAGATCCTCAAGCCCAACCTTCAACAACTCAGTCATAATATTTTTCCTCCCACGATTTCTTCGTAGCGAAGCGACGCGCTCTCCCGCGGCATCGTCGGCGCATGCTTCTTTAGGAATGTCGCCTGGTTCGACACGCTTGCTGTACCGGCGCCAGCAACCTCAGCTATCCTTTTCACACCTATCTTTCTGGCGAGTAGATCATCCGCTGCCAGCAGCGCAGCCGCAGCCGCCAAGACTGGTTTTCGGCCCTTCATGATCCATGGGTTTTTCTTAATCAGCTGGGTGGCGTAGCCAGCAGCTAATTTTAGATATGGGTAGTCCACTTCGTCTTCAAGTTTGGCTGTGAGCCTAGTGATGTAGCCAGCTGCGTCTGGGATTCTATATGCTAACCTCGCGAAGATGCTCGCCCTATTCTCAAGCTTCAGTATATCGCCCGAATCGACGCCTGGAAATTCCCCGTTGAGTTTTCCAGCGTATTCGTCCATGCTTACTGGTGCGCCAACGATTCTCAGGGCTCCCCAGACAGATATCAAAGCGAGTTCTCTACTGGTAAGTTTGACTTTCACTTCTCCCTTTTGCTCACGCATCCATCCGAGAAGCTTCCGCATGTACCAGACGGCTGTAAGTTTAATGCTGTTTGGCAGCCCAAGCCTCGAAACTATGCGGTCTATGTCTTGCGCCGTGTTTGACTCTGTCCGTTGCCGACTTGTAAGCCGCTCCGTGCCGACGGCGAAGCTTGTTAAGCCATGGTAGCTACGCGTCTCAACTTTCGGTATTCGCTCAGGCGGCGGCGCATACTCAACCTCGCCAAGCACAAAACCACAGCTTCTGCATACAGTCTCTCCAGCGTCGTCGTCATATACGATGTGCCTGCTCCCGCATTCCGGGCATTCGTCGAACTCTTTTACAAAGAATGCTTTAGCCATCGTGGTAGACCTCCAATAG